>Ga0315334_10000011_pt1 | contig 282961 bp, 262 predicted proteins | sample M150034915metaG_FD_205555 | JGI IMG/M metagenome (GOLD analysis project Ga0315334, IMG submission 205555) | Ammonia-oxidizing marine archaeal communities from Monterey Bay, California, United States - M1 500m 34915 | ecosystem: Environmental > Aquatic > Marine > Intertidal zone | place: USA... | reverse complement strand
TCGGATTCGTTTCAACCACCATATTGATGGAGCCCATTGGCGCAGCGACGAGTCTCGATGGCACATATCTGGCCGCCGCACCGACACCGGCGACGACATCGAACTCACTGCCAGCTATCTGTACATGTGCGCCGGTTACTACTCGTACAAGGAGGGCTACGTCCCGGATTTCCCAGGTCGCGACCGATTCCCTGGGTTAATCCTCCATCCACAGCAGTGGCCCGAAGACCTCGACTATGGCGGCAAACGAGTGGTCGTGATCGGTTCAGGTGCAACCGCGGTGACGATTGTCCCCGCGATCGCCTCCAAGAGCGCCCACACCACCATGCTGCAGCGATCCCCTACCTACATGGCCGTTGGACCCTCCGTCGATCAGACCGCGGTGCGGCTGCGAAGGCTCCTTCCTGACCGGCTCGCCTATCGGCTCACCCGCTGGAAAAACATACACCGCTCTGCCCTGATCTACCGCCGATCGAGAAGCCACCCCGCTGAGGTCAAGAAGATGCTGCTCGAGGCGATTACCGAAGCACTGCCCGAGGGCTACGACGTCGACACTCACTTCACACCCAACTACGACCCATGGGACCAGCGGCTTTGTCTGGTGCCAGATAATGACTTCTTCGACGCGCTCAATCAGGGGAAGGCCTCGGTCGTCACCGACGAGATCGAGTCGTTTACCGAGACCGGTATAGAGCTCAAATCCGGGGAGCACCTCGACGCCGACATCATCATTACCGCAACCGGGTTGCGGATGGTGGCCCTCGGAGAGATGGACTTCTCGATGGATGGAACGCCCGTCGACTTCTCGGCACGATGGACCTATAAGGGGATGGCCTACTCGGGCCTACCAAACCTGGCATCGTGCTTTGGCTATATCAATGCCTCATGGACGCTTCGAGCCGATCTGACCTCCAAGTGGGTCACCCGTGTGCTCAACCACATGCGTGCTACCGGGACATTGGTTGTGACTCCGCAGCTCCGAGAATCCGACACCGACATGGCCCAACGCCCGTGGGTCGATGGCTTCTCGTCGGGTTACATGCAGCGGACCATGCATGAGTTTCCTCGACAGGGCGACCGGCAACCCTGGCTCAACACTCAGGATTATCTCGCGGAGAAGAAGCTCATCGGTAAGGCCGAGATCGAAGACGGAGTGCTCACCTTTTCCATGGGCGACAAGCCGGTGACCCTCAGGTCCAACAGACTCGGGCCAACCTAGTCGTCGAGCAGTAGTACACGTCTCGATCATCGCCTGCGCTGAGGAACATCCCGTTGGCGATTCGCGAGCCGGTCTCGACTCGGTCGATGAGCTCTCCTGAACTGACATCGACGACCACGACATCATCGCTGCCACCATCGGTGAAGTCGTTGATGACAAGCTCGCCCGACTCGGGATATACCACTGGTTGCATGCTGGGGCGGATGTCGAGATGCCACGCCACCTCCAGCCGATCGTCGCCCGTTGCTACTCCGGCGAGTCCGCCGTTCACCGAATCCCAGGCGATCGCCATCTCGTGCTCGGGCACATGGACGGGTGGGGCGATGATGCCGCCCCCCGGCGTTCCGAACGGCTCGATCGCCGTCACGTTGGTGGGGTCATCAAGACTCACCCGAAGTAAACGCTGTGCCCCACGCCACGGTGCCGGTTGACGCCAAGACAGTGCTGGCGCGAAGTGGAATCGTCCGTTCGGAAAGGTCGTATGAATATGGCGGACAGACTCGATGTCCCCGCAGTCCATGACCCAACAGTGGCCATCGGACAGGCAGGCATCCCAACACAAGCCCCACTGATCGCCAGGGCTTCGATAGCGCGGACGCCAGTCGTCGACCACCAGAGCGTCGTCGCTAACCGAAATTCGCCAGAGATGTTCCGTGCCGGGAACATACACATGGTCGACACCGTCGATCAGGTCAGAGGCGATACGACCCATGGAGCCTTCGACCAGTTGCAGGGGTTCGCCAATTGTTTCGAGCGTTTCGGCGGAAAGGCGCGTAACCGTCGTGCCCCCTTGGCCCTCGAGTCGTAGATCTTTGGTTATCAGCGTGCCGTCGCTGAGTGCGAGCAGACCGTTGTGGCTGCAGTCCACGAGTTGACGCTCAGCTTGGATCGTGAGGTCTCCCGCATCGAGTCGGTGCAGGTACGACCCGTTCACCGACAGGATCGAACCGTTGGCATGAGCCAAGATGGCCCCGCACCACACATGTTCACCGCACGCCAGGTTGGGTGACCGAACGATTGGATCGAGCGTGTCAGGATCAAACCGCTCGACCCATCCAAACGGCGGCGGCCCCACGAAGGCAGGCATCGTGCCGCCCACGTACCACTCCCCTGGCTCCCTACGGATGGTCATGACATCCCAACGGTCAGTACGTCGTGAGATCACCGTGGCGCTGCCTATCGCCGCGTCAAGTCGGCCTGGCGCTGACTTCTGGCGTCGATTGCCGCCGCACTCAACTGGCCACGGTGATGGCCAGTACCCGGGATGAGACTCAGAGCGGTCAAGCGAGGTCATCACGGGACCGCCGCGTTAGTGCGATGCCGGTGCCCGGTAGACGGAGGTCGGGTCAGCGGGTAAGGGCTCATTGCCAAGAATCATGTCAGCAGCTTTCTCCGCGATCATCATCGTTGGAGCGTAAATGTTGCCGTTGCTGACGATCGGCATAACCGATGCATCGACCACTCGCAGACCTTGGGTGCCGTGCACCCGCATGGTGCGCGGATCGATCACGGCCATATCGTCAACACCCATCTTCGTTGTGCACGACGGGTGCAGTGCCGTCTCGGCATCACGAGCGATCCACTCAAGGATCTCTTCGTCGGTCTCGACCGATGGCCCGGGCGTGACCTCTCCTCCGTTGTAGCAATCAAAAGCAGGCTGGTTGAGAATGTGACGGGCTGTGCGGACAGCTTCGATCCATTCTCGACGATCGTTCCCCGTCGACAGATAGTTGAACTGCACGGCCGGGTGCGTGCGCGGGTTGGTGGAGGTGATCTTCACAGTGCCGCGCACATCGGAGTACATGGGGCCGATGTGCACCTGGTAGCCGTGGCCACCCTCGGGCGCCGACCCGTCGTAGCGGATGGCGATCGGCAGGAAATGAAACATCAGGTTCGGGTAGTCGACCTCATCGTTGCCTCGGACGAATGCGCCGGCTTCGAAATGGTTGGTGGCAGCGGGCCCGCGACGGAAAAGCCACTGGAGCCCGATGATCGGCATTCGCCACTTCGCCAGATACGGCTGCATGGATACGGGTTCCTTGCAGCTGTATTGGATATACACCTCAAGGTGATCCTGAAGATTGGCTCCTACCCCGGGTAGGTCGACCACAGAATCGATACCAAGCGACTGAAGATGCTTGGCATCGCCAACGCCGGACAACTGAAGCAGTTGGGGAGAGTTGAAGGCTCCGCCACAGCTGATGATCTCGGCTCCTGTGGCGGTGTGAGTTCGTCGGCCCCGGCGGTACTCAACACCTACGGCGCGCGTGCCCTCAAAGAGAATCTTATTGACCTGAGCGAGGGTGCGGAGCGTCAGGTTCTTTCGCTTGAGTACCGGATGCAGGTAGGCGCGAGCCGCGCTGAGCCGTCGGCCCCGAACCATGTTTTTGTCGAAGGCCGCGAAGCCTTCTTGGCGAAAGCCGTTGACGTCGTCGGTCCGCTCAAAACCTGCTTGTGGTCCTGCTTCGAGCCATGCGCCGAACAGCGGGTTCGAGGCCGGGCCCGTTTCCAGCCGTAGGGGTCCCTCTTCACCGCGCCACTTGTCGCCACCAACGAGACGGTTCTCCATACGTTTGAAGTAAGGAAGGCAGTGGGCATAGTCCCACGTCTCCATGCCGGGCTCCGCCGCCCACTTGTCGAAGTCCATCGGGTTGCCCCGCTGAAAGATCATCCCGTTGATGCTCGAGGAGCCTCCGAGGACCTTGCCTCGAGCGTGGTAGACCCGGCGGCCGCCCATGAATGGCTCAGGTTCTGACTCGTACTTCCAGTCGTAGAAGCGATTCCCGATCGGGTACGTAAGCGCTGCGGGCATGTGGATGAACACATCCCAGCGCCAGTCCTTGCGACCCGCTTCTAGTACCAGTACCTGCTTGTTCGGATCCGCGCTTAACCGGTTGGCGAGCGCACAGCCCGCCGAGCCGCCTCCGATGATGATGTAGTCCCACTCTTTGTCAGCCATGTGCCCCTCCTCTGGCGACGCACCCTAGCGACGCGGCGCTACAGCCACTCGCCTCCCTAGCCCGGTCGCGGTCATTGATGAGAGGTGGTCAGATGTGGTGTCCGGGCGTGGGTTTCGACCTGGCCGCGCGCCCTGTCTCAGTGGTTGTGTGAGAGATCGAAGGCTTGGTCGATGGCAATGAAGACGACGGCGAACATCAGGGCGCCCAGCACCACCATCGTCACCGAACGGCGGCCAGTTTCGGGGTTGTGGATCGCCGGGAGCGTGTCGACGGTTGCGACATACACGAAGGTGCCGGCGGAGAAGAGCAGGGCGAGAGCGATCCATCGATCACTTGCCTCGTCAAGAACTAGGTAGGTGACGAGGATTGCTGCGGGAGTGGAAAGTGCAAAGGCGATGACCCCGAGCGCCACTCTGCTCCGATCCACCGTCTCATGGAGCGCGAACAGGCCGAGGCTGAATGCGGCAGGAACACGATGGATGACGACCGCCACCGCCACGAGCACGCCGAAAGCGGTCTCGCCTGACAAAGCGGCTGCGCCGATAGCGAGGCCGTCAGCCATGGCGTGCACAGAGAGTCCAGCGGCGACGACACCCATCGATGACGGATGGTGCACATGGCCGTGCCCATGTCCCTCAGCATGGCTGTGGTGCTCCTCATGGATGTCGTGGCCGACACCGAAGCCCTCGAGCACGAGCATCAGGGAGAACCCGGCCAGGATTGCCGCGCCGAGCGCAACGGGGGCATCGGTGAACCCAGAATTCTGCCCGGCTGTCGCCAGGTCGAAACCCTCGGGGATCACCACCAGAAGGGCGGAGGCAAGCAACAAACCTGCGGAGATGCCCGTGATGTCATGAAGACGCCCGTCCGACAGCCGAGGCGCGAACCAACGCGGCCCGAATCCTCCCAGCAGCGAGAGCACAAAGACTGCGCCTGCGACGGCGACCGTTTCCATCCGTGCAACGCTATCGAGGGGTCTGCGTCGTCAGCGACCGAAACGGCCGCCTTGATTAGCCGATTGTTGCGAGCGTGTCACCTTCGCCCACCGAGTCACCCTCAACAACTGTGATGTTCTCAATCACGCCAGCGTCTTCGGCTTCGACGGGAATCTCCATCTTCATTGACTCGAGAATCATCACGACATCGCCGATACCCACGGCCTGCCCAACCTCTTTCTCGATCTTCCACACGGTGCCGACCACCGGGCTCTCTACGGGACTGGACACAAGGCTCCTCAGGGTCGGTATGGCGACGAGGCCGTATCCCGGTCACGTAATGGCGCGACAAGGTTGGCGAACTCGCACAGCAACGGCCGAGTGCGTGCGGGGTCGATGATCTCTTCGACGAGAAAGGCATCGGCGGTGCGGAACGGATTGCGCACCAGGTTGAGTCGATCCGTGATCTCCTCAAGCAAGGCTTCAGGATCATCACTAGCTGCCAACTCGCGGGTGTATGCGGCCTCCACGCCGCCCTCGACAGGGAGTGAACCCCAGTCACCTGAGGGCCAGGCGTAACGGTGCTGCCATCGGTGGGCATTGCTGTGACCGGCGCCGGCCACGCCGAACACCTTTCGCACCAATACTGAGCACCACGGAATCGTGGATTGATAGATGGCGGCCAGTGCATGAGAACCATGACGAATGGCGGCTGCATCTTCATTGTCCGAACCGATCACGAAGCCGGGGTTGTCGACAAGGTGCACGACTGGCAGACGAAAGGTTTCGGCCAAGTCCACGAACCGGGTGGCCTTCTGGGCTGTAGCAGTGGTCCAACCGCCCCCATAGTGATAAGGATCGCCGGCCATCAGCGCCACCGGCCAACCATCGAGTCGAGCCAAGCCGGTGATGAGCGAGCGACCGTGAAAGCGTCCCATCTCGAAGAATGTTCCTTCGTCCACCACCGACTCGATGATCGGACGCATTTTGTAGACCTTGCGGCGGTCACGGGGAATCGTGGCCCGTAGCGCCGGTGTGGTGCGAGCAGGGTCGTCGGTCGGCTCCACCCTCGCCACAAGCTCGCCAACCCGTGACGGGAGATACGACAGGAAGCGCCGGGCGACGGCAAAGGCCTCGTCCTCGCTGTTCACCTCGACGTCGATGGCCCCGTTGCGCGTATGGACCTTGCTGCCGCCGAGCGACTCCTTCGTCACCTGCTCGCCGCCGAGTCGGTTCACTACGACTGGCCCGGCCACAAAGAGTTGGCTGAGGCCTTTCACCATCACGGAGAAGTGGCTGGTCACCGCTCTCGCCGCCCCCAGCCCGGCGACCGGACCTAGGCACAGGCTCACAACGGGTACTCGGGAAAGGTTCGCTACCACATGATCCCATGCCGGATTCGCGGGGACATAGGTACGTAACCCGCGCCCGTACCCACCATTGGGACCGTCCTGATGCTCCGGGTCGAGGGTCTTTACTGATCCCCCGCCCCCGGTCCCATCGAGAAGGCGCACAATCGGCAATCCCAGCTCGCCGGCCATTGCTTCCGCCGCAATTTGCTTCTCTGCGATCGATGCGTCCGCCGCACCGCCGCGCACGGTGAAGTCGTCGCCGGCGATCACCACCGGGCGCTCATCGATCGTTGCCCGGCCGAAGACGAAGTTGGCAGGGCTAAAGGTGATGAGGTTGCCGTCCTCGTCATAGGTCGCGGATCCGGCAGTCTTGCCGATCTCATGAAATGAGCCCGCGTCGACGAGCTTTTGGATCCGTTGGCGGACATCAAGCTTGCCGCGCCCGTGCTGGCGAGAAACCTTCTCCTCGCCGCCCATTTCCTCAGCCAGCGACTCACGGTGCGACAGCTCTTCGAGTTCTGGTTCCCAGGAGTCTGGTTCGCTCATTCCGACGGCGCCTTTCTCGTTCCCTACTCGCGGTTCAACGCTTCGCCGATCGAGGCTGCTGCCGCGGCGATACCCGAGCTTGCCATGGGCGCACCCATCGAGCTCAATGCTGCCTCGATGGTTGCAAGAGTGCCAAGCACCATCGGAGGGTTGTGCCAACCCATGTGCCCGACCCGGAAGGTGTGGTTGGGGTTGATGACCATCCCGATGCCGAGTGTGAGTCCCGCCTGCTCCGCACACCGCCGCCGCAGCTCGTTTGCATCGATGTCGCCGGTCTGGACCGTGGTGACAGCATTCGAGCGATGGGCAGGGCTGGTGATGTTCAAGGACAGGCCCCCAGGGGACGCCCATGCGGCGACGGCGGCTCGCACGGCATCGGCGTGGGCCTGGTGACGAGCCCACACTGCTTCGAGGCCTCCCTCTTCATCGATCAGTCCCAGGGCCGCCTCAAGTGCATGGAGGTGCGCCACCGGAGGTGTGCCCGCAAAGATCTCGTAGAACATTTGCGGATCGAGCCGCTTCGACCAATCGAGATAGCTAACTCGGGGGCGATCGGGATCCATCGCGGCGAGTGCACGCTCTCCGGCCCAGACGAAACCAAGGCCTGGCGGACACATCAGACCCTTCTGCGAGGCACCTACTGTGAGATCCACCCCCCATTCGTCCATCTCATATCGGTCGCATCCGAGTGAGGCGATGCAGTCCACCATGAGTAAGGCCGGATGACGGGCAGCATCAATCGCCGAGCGAAGGGCCGGGAGGTCGTTGCGCACCGAACTACTGGTGTCAACGTGGGAGACGAGGATCGCCTTGATGGATTTGTCGGTGTCGGCCCGGAGCCGAGCCTCGAGCGTTGCCGGGTCGACCGGATTCTGGAAGTCGCCGGGAAGAATCTCAACGTTGGCCCCCGCGAGTTCGGCTGCAGCGCCCCAGAACACGGCGAAACGACCCGATTCGAGCGCGAGAACCGATTCACCCGGTGCGATGGTGTTGGCGATCGCCATCTGCCATGCGCCATGACCGTTCGACGCGACGATAAAGGCTCGCCCAGAGGTGCGGGCGATATCAGGAAGCCGATCGAGTAACCCGAAGGCCAGATCAACGAGGCCGCCGCCGTAGATGTCGGGCATGGCACGGCCCAGGGCGGCCCGAACCGCGTCCGGAAGAATCGACGGGCCGGGTATGGCGACCATCGGTGTCCCCTGGCTCAAGTCCATTTGCTACTCCCGTTTTCATTCGCTGCAGGTGGAGCGCAGTTTAAGGTGAAAGAGTCTGTCGGCTACGTTTCTGCTCGGTAAGGAGAGAGCGCGTGACAAATAGCCCAGGGCCATCCGATCCAGTTTCTGACTTCCTTCCCAGAGACGAATCACACCTCACGATTGCGCCTCTGCTCGACGCCATCGCGGCTCAAGCTCAGCGGGCCGACGCGACCAGATCGATCGATGGCCAACTCGTCGCCGCCATTCGAGGCTCTGACGTCATGAGAATGTCGGCAAGCGACGAGCTCGGGGGCAGCGGTCGTTCGATGCATCACATCGGCCTCGAACTCGAAGCTATCTCACCACGCTGCCCGAGCACGGCGTGGTGTTTGTGGAACCACCTGTGTGTGTTTCACCTCTTCGTCGGCTCCCTGGGCCCCGATCATTTGTCTTTTCTCAACAGAATTGTCGAGCGCGGTGAGTGGGTGTCATTCCCCGCGGGCGCCGGCTCAGGCGTTCATGGTCGAGTCGCAGGCGATGTGGCCGTACTCAACGGGCGAGCCGCCTTTGGCACCGGGGCCCGCTACGCCGACTGGTGCGGCGTAGTTTTTGCCGTTGTCGACGAGTCAGCCAACCCGGTCAAGCCACTCGACCTCCGCTTCACGATGGTGCCGACCACCGAGCCCGGCGTCGGGATCGATCCGACCTGGGATGGATCGGGTTTGCGCGCTTCAGCCACCGACGATGTTCACTACACCGACGTCGAGGTACCACTCGACCGTTGCGTGGAATGGTTCGGCGCGAACCGCGCGGAGAGCCTGCGAACTGTCCCCGTGATCAACCACCGCTACCGAGAAGACTGGGTGGGACTGTCAGATCTCTGGCTCGGATCTATGGCAGTCGGGGTCGTTCGTGCTTCGCTCAGCGAGGCTGCCGCCGAGTTCCGGACGCGTAAGGCAATTATGGGTCGGTCAATGATCGATCGCCCGACCGTGCAAACCAATATCGGCCGAGCGCTGGCGTTCACTGCATCCGCTCGTGCCGCGATCGAGGAAGCCACGCATGAGGTTGACCATCGCATTGAGCTCGCGATCCCTCCAACAGACGCCGACTACTACCGCCAGCAAGCCATTGTCACCATGGCCGTGGAGCATCTAGAGGCGGCGATGGCTCTGCTCGGCCGGACCTACGGCGGTAATGGGCAGCGCGAGAGCAGTTTGTTTGACCGTCGGAGCCGCGATTTTCGATCCATGCCCCTGCATATCAACGTGCATCACGACAGAGTCACCCACCAGCTCGGTCGGCTCGCGCTCGGGATCGATCTCGACCCGTTCTAGGCCGACCGACTAGGCGATCGGGTTCTTGTAGCTGTCGAGATAGGTGATCTCGCTGACCGATGGTCGCGCCGCAGGTTTGAAGTCAGTCCCCTTGGTGTAAGCGACAGGGAGCAGACCAGCCTGTGAGATGTGGGCGGGTATGCCGAGCAACTCGGCTGCCTCCGCCTCAAGGCCAAGATGGATCGTGGTGAGGACGCTGCCCAGGCCCCGGCTACGAAGCGCCAGCTGAAAGCTCCACATGGCAGGAATGATCGAGCCCATGAGTCCCGCTGCTGCATTGGTGAGGTTTCCACCACCTGGGGTGTTTCCCACCAACTCTTCCATTCGGCCCACGATCAGAGGGATCACCATGACGGGCACGTCCTGCAAGTTTTGCGCCAGATAGTTGGCCGAATCCATGACGCGGCCGCTCTGGCTCGCGCTGTCGCTCTGTGCGGCCGCGGCCGCCAGGTACTCGCCGCCGGCACGCCGATACATATCGGCCAGCGCCGCCTTCTTCGCGCCATCACGGATGACCATCCAACGCCAGCCCTGCCGGTTCGAACCGGTAGGCGCCTGCACCGCGAGTTGAAGACACTCGAGCAGGACGTCATCGGGAACCTCACGGTCGAAGTCGAGGCGTTTCCGCACGGCCCGGGTGGTTGAAAGGAGAGCGTCAGTCTGAGCGAGATCGAAGTCCATAGAGTCACTCTGCCATCACGGAGCCAGGGACCATCATTTCCAGGGAATCTCGCACGCCTGGCCGACACCGACTTCAACGCTCACTGCCCGATTTCGATGCGCACCCGCACACCATGTTGGGAAGGTGAACGAGTACAGGCCTGCACCCCCGGCGGCGACCAACAAAACATCATCGGGCGAACGGAACGACCGACGCCCGTCACGCGTCTGAGCCCGGCTCACGATGTACTCGCAGATCGACGTGCGGTCATGGCCCGCCGCGGCAAGCTCCGCGGTCTGCTCTGGCGTAATCGCCACCACGGCCTGGCCCCGACCAAGCCATGCGTTGTTCGTGCCTGGGGCACAGACAGAGTCCGCAAGGCCATCCAACAGGCGGGTGGGCGAGGTGGGATCGTCGGCATCGGCTTGGTGAGCGACGGAGTGTGGGGCCTCCGTACCGATGACCGTCACTACGGACTGGTCCAGATCGAATCCGCGGCTCACATGAAGAGGCGTGAAAGGACTGTGCTCCTCGTCCTCAGCCATGCACTGCCCGAACTTGCCGCCATGTCCAAGCAATGTCATATCTGACGACCCGGGTCGGGCACCCCCAAGGTTGATCATCGCCAGGCGCAGCGCTCGCCCGATGCTGGCATTGGCCCGGTGACCGGGTCCGAGGGCACCGAAGCCTGAAGCAACCGCGCACAGGTGGCGGGCCGGACCATTGACAATGATCAGCGGCGCGGTGCCAAACGTCGTCGACTGCATCTCGGTCAAATCAAACTCAGGCTCCATCACGGCTCTGACCGCCGCCAAGACAATGGGCATGTGGTCAGGGAGACAGCCGGCCATCACCGCTGCTGTGGCCAACTTTTCGACCGTGCAGACGCCGTGGAGCGGACCCATGGTGCCAAGTGCTGCGTCTGCGTCAACGCCGGCTGCAAGGATCATGCGTGCAACGCGAGTCGTCGTGGGCACGATCACGGGCAGCCCATCCGTGCAGCCAAGGCGATGGAGTTCCTCGACCGCATCGAACTCGGAATCGGCGCGCAGAGTGTCGCTCATCTCGTGCTGGCCTCGAGGGCGGCGATGACCTCGTCGGCGACCTTCTCAGCGACCAATCGCATGTTCTCGAGGCCGGTGCCCGCCACAGGATGCGGCAGTTGCACACGAGGAACATCAGGCATCCCGAATGCGGACGCGACGAAATCGCCTTGGGGCCAGAAGTCCTTGGTCACCAATGCCACCGCCGGGATACCCCGGTGGGCTGCATTCAGTCCGTCACGCACGGTGCCGGTGGTGCAACTCCCTCAATGACCGTAGGCGGCCACGACCGCCTGGCACTCACCCACGATGGAGTCGAGCATTGTCTCGTCTGCGATGGCTGATGCGTTGCCCTTGTCGTAGCGGGCGTAGGACAACTCGGGCCGCAGTGCTCTCATCGCGGCTTCGACCTGGTCGAGAAAGACAACGGAGTCGGGGAAACCGTTGGCCAGCAAGCCAACCGTCGCTTGGCCGGAAAGATCGGCGCTCAACTCATAGGGAACGGCGGCCGTCTCGGGCACACCACGTGGATCCAGGAACTCGATCGTCATGGCTCGACAGTAGCGCCATCCACGATTCAGTCGAGAACGACACCGTGTGCAGCCATAGCCTCCGCCGGGGTGTCGGCACGAAGGATCTCTTCTGCCGCGGCCAGTTCCGGGGCCAGATACCGATCAGGGCCAACCCCGGCCACCACGGTGCGCAGAACGGCGATGGCTGCGCCGGTGGCCGGCGCCGGCTCCAAGGGTGCGCGCAGATCTACCGCCCGGGCGGCGATCACGTACTCCACGGCCAAGATGCGCCTCAGATTGTCAATCAGCTTTCGCAGCTTGCGAACGGAGGCCCATGCCATCGATACGTGGTCTTCTTGCATCCCAGATGTCGGCAGGGAATCCACAGATGCCGGAGCGGCCAGCCGCTTGTTTTCCGACGCCATTCCGGCAGCCGTGTAATGCCCGATCATCAAGCCGGAATCAACGCCGGCCTCCGCGGCGAGGAACGGCGGTAATCCATGGCTGCGGTTCTTGTCGAGCATGCGATCCATTCGGCGTTCTGCGATCGCACCAACCTCCGCCAGCGCTATGGCGAGGAAGTCGGCGGCGAACCCCAGTGGAGCGCCATGGAAGTTCCCGCAGGACTCCACCCGTCCATCGGGCAGGACCATCGGATTGTCGATCGCTGAGGCAAGTTCGTAGCCAGCGACACGACGCACATGATCGAGGGTGTCTCGAGCGGCCCCGTGTACGGCGGGAGTACATCGAACCGAGTAGGCGTCCTGAACGCGTGAGTCGTCGATCTTGTGGCTGGCCACGATCGGTGAGTCGTTGAGGAGCGCTCGAAGGTTGGCCGCACTGATGGCCTGGCCGGGTTGAGGCCGAAGGGCCTGAAGGTCAGCGGCGAATGGGCCATCCGTGGCAAGGAGCCCTTCAACGGTGAGCGCCGTGACCATGTCAGCCTGTTGCAACAAGCGCTCCGAGTCGTCGATAGCAAGGCAAAGCATCCCAAGGATGGCATCGGTGCCGTTGGTGACCGCAAGGCCTTCCTTTTCCACGAGAGAGATCGGAGCGAGGCCGGCGGCATCGAGGGCCTCGGCGGCGGGTCGCCACGCATCGGCATAGAAAACTTGGCCTTCGCCGAGGAGTGCGAGAGCGCCATGGGCCAGTGGTGCCAGGTCACCGCTGGCACCGAGCGAGCCGTACTCGGGAACCATGGGCGTGATCTGCGCGTTGAGCAGATCGACCATGGCTTGTGCCACCAGAGGACGAGCGCCACTGAAACCAAGGGCCAATGTGCGTGCTCGCAGCAGAATCATCGCTCGCACCACCTCGTTCTCGACAGGATCGCCCATGCCCGCAGCGTGGGATCGTACGAGTGCGGTTTGGAGGTCTCGGCGTCGATCCAGGGGAATCGAGACGTTGGCCAATGCTCCGAAACCAGTGGAGATGCCGTACTTGGGTTCACCTTCAGCAAGCCGGTCGACGACTTCGCGTGAACGACTCATTCGTTCGATGGCGCCGTCGGTGAGGGTGACTGATGCGTCGTGGCGGGCGACCGCTACGACATCGGCGATGCTGACACCGGGTCCATCGAGGTCAACGTGGCCGGAATCTGAGGGCTCGCTCATGAGGCCGCCTCCTCGTGGGCGAGTCCGAGGTCTTGGGCGATCGCGTCAACCACGCTGCGGAGCTCTCGTTCGATTTGATTCATCGTCCTTACCGTAAAGCGGTGTGAGGGACCGACCACCGAAACTGCGACGGCGAGCGCCCCAGTCCCTGATATCGCCAACGAAATGGCGCTGATGTCGGCTTCCACAGCGCCGGTGCGAGTGGCCGTGGTCCCGGGATTGGCGAATGCTTCGCCGGCGGCGCTGCCCTTGAGGGGCACATTCTGTCCGACCCAGCCGACATGGCGGATTGCTCGCGAGCTCTCTGCGCACGCCACATACGTCGCCACCCTGCCATCGAGCACGACGAGATAGGTCGACTCCCCGGTTGCAAGGGCGAGGGCATCGAGATGGGGCTGTGCCACCGTTACCAATCGACCGAGCGGTCCTGCCTCGTGCAAGGTGGCGGAGATCCGAAGCAGGGTCGGCCCGGCCGAGAACGTTCCCGATCCATCACGCTCGAGGTACCCCCGGGCCTCAAGGGCGCGCAGGTGACGCAGGGCCGTGGTGGGCGTGAGATCTGCAGCCGTTGCGGCGGACGCCAGGTTGCACCCGCCCGCCTCCAACACGATCTCCAACAGGTCTAGGACCCGACCAATCGACCTTGGCACCAGGTCATTCTGCTCGCCCAACTTGCTGAGTTCCGTCATCGATCCTCAAGCTCCGTGAATGTCAACAGGTGACATTGCTTGTTGCGTGTTGACAAGGTACGGGACGGATGCACACACTGCAAGCATGAGCACTCTTGACGTTGGCACACCAGAGACTGGCGTCTCTGCGCCCCGAGGCACGGACCTGAACTGCAAGGCATGGCCCCAAGAAGCCGCCTACCGGATGTTGCAGAACAATCTCGATCCTGAGGTGGCAGAAAACCCGGACCAACTGGTGGTCTACGGCGGCACGGGCAGAGCTGCCCGCTCATGGGACGCCTATCGGGCCATGCTCAGAACTCTCACCACCCTGGACAATGACGAGACCATGCTCGTGCAGTCGGGTAAGCCTGTCGGCGTGATGCGTACCCACGAGTGGGCGCCTCGAGTGTTGATGGCCAACTCCAACCTTGTTCCTGACTGGGCGAACTGGGACGAGTTCCGTCGACTCGAGCACCAGGGCCTGACCATGTACGGCCAGATGACTGCGGGCTCGTGGATCTATATCGGGACGCAGGGAATCCTGCAAGGCACCTATGAGTGCTTCGCCGAGATTGGTCGAAAGCGCTTTGGGGGAACGCTGGCTGGCACGCTCACTATCACTGCCGGCGCCGGTGGCATGGGCGGCGCACAGCCACTGGCCGTCACCATGAATGACGGTGTCGTGCTCGTGATCGACGTTGACCAACGCATGCTTCAGCGCCGCGTCGACCATCGTTATCTCGATGAGATCGCACCTGACTATGCGTCGGCTATCGCTCGGGTCACCGAAGCGAAGCGACTCCGCAAGCCGCTCTCGGTCGGCTTACTCGGCAACGCCGCCGATCTTCTTCCCCGTCTCCTTGCTGACGGAATCGAGGCCGACATCGTCACCGACCAGACGAGCGCTCACGATCCCCTGAGCTATATACCGAACGACATCTCACCGCAAGCAGCCGCCGAGCTAAAGGACAACGACCCACAGGAGTTCACCCGACGGGCCCGCGGTGCCATGGCCACCCACTGTCAGGCCATGGTGGGTTTCATGGATGCGGGCGCCGAGGTTTTCGACTATGGCAACAGCCTGCGAGCCGAGGCCCAACTTGGTGGCTACGAGCGAGCCTTCGACTACCCCGGCTTCTTGCCTGCGTACATTCGACCCTTGTTCTGCGAGGGTCTCGGTCCGTTCCGTTGGGTTGCGTTATCAGGTGATCCCGCCGACATCGCAGCCACCGACCGCGCGGTACTCGAGGAGTTCCCAGACAATGAAGGGCTTGCCCGTTGGATTCGCCTCGCCGGTGAGCGCGTAGCGTTTCAAGGCCTGCCTGCTCGTATCTGCTGGCTCGGCTACGGCGAACGTCATCGCCTTGGGCTCCGCTTCAACGAGATGGTGAGGTCCGGAGAGCTGAAAGCTCCGCTGGTAATCGGCCGAGATCATCTCGACTCCGGTTCTGTGGCATCGCCGTACCGCGAGACCGAAGGCATGCTCGACGGCTCCGACGCCATCGCCGACTGGCCCCTCCTAAACGGCTTGGTCAACACGTGCTCGGGGGCCACCTGGGTCAGCATTCACCACGGAGGCGGGGTGGGCATCGGTCGCTCCATCCATGCGGGCCAGGTCTGTGTGGCCGACGGCACGGACTTGGCAGACGAGAAACTCGAACGAGTCCTGACCAACGACCCTGCCATGGGTGTCATCCGTCATGTCGACGCCGGCTACGACCGCGCCACAGACGTTGCGCAAGAACGAGGGATTCAGGTTCCGATGGCGCAGAAGCCATGAGCATCCGTCCGATCCTCTCGATCGGCCACCCCGTCCTGCGAGAGGTCGCCGTTGATGTCGTGGTCGACGAGATCGAGGGCGAAGATGTCCGCTCGCTGATCAACGACCTGATCGACACGATGCGCGACGCAAGTGGAGCAGGGCTGGCGGCAAACCAGATCGGAGTGCCTCAACGCATCATCGTCATGGAGGTCGGCGAGAACCCCCGCTACCCCTACAAGCCTCGTCTCCCCCTGACGGTTGCCATCAATCCCGTCATCACCGCACTCGACGACGAGATGGTCGAGATCAACGAGGGCTGTCTCTCCGTCCCCCTTCGGGGAAATGTCCAGCGCAACGTCAATATCCGGGTCGAGTACCTCGATCGTGACGGGGTCGCTCACCGCGAGACGAAACGTGGTCTCACTGCCGGTACATGGCAGCATGAGGTCGACCATCTCGACGGTGTACTGATCACTGACCGAGCGGCGCCCGGATCACTCGCCACCTGGGCTGAGTACGAAACGCATCATCGCGATGCGTTCGTCGAGCGAATCACGGCATTCGTCGAGCGAGTCGGCTCGTGACCCGATTTCACTGCGAGCAAGCGCTCATCGGCGGCACCAGCGAACGCGACGTCGACATCATGGTCAATGGCGGCCGAATCACGGCCATCGCCTCAGGAGTACCGCCGGCCCCCGATGCCCAGCGACTCTACGGCTTCACCATTCCGGGGATGGCCAACGCCCACAGCCACGCCTTTCACCGGGCCTTGCGTTCGCGCACCCAGGCGAACCGTGGAACCTTCTGGAATTGGCGGGAGGTGATGTACCGCGCGGCAGAGCGACTCACTCCCGACAACTACCGCCGCCTGGCCCGGGCCACGTTCGCGGAAATGGCCATGGCAGGCATCACCGCGGTCGGTGAATTCCACTATGTACACCATCAACTCGACGGGCGGCCCTACGACGATCCCAATGCCATGAGCGAAGCCCTACTCGGAGCCGCCGCCGATGCCGGGATCCGTATCACACTGCTGGACACGCTCTACCTCCACGGCGGCCTTGGCCCGAACGGCTATGTCGCACCAACTGGCGCTCAACGCAGGTACAGCGACGGCTCCGTTGATGCCTGGGCCGAACGCGTCGACAGCCTGCGGCCGAACGAGGGCCAAATCGTTGGGGCCGCCGTGCATTCGGTTCGAGCGGTGGATCCAGAGGCGATTGCTGGGGTGGCAACGTGGGCCACAGAAAAGGGCGCCCCTGTCCACGCCCACGTTTCAGAGCAAATAGCGGAGAACGAGCAATGCTCCGCCCATCACGGCTGCACCCCATGCCAACTCCTTCACTCCCATGGCCTGCTGAGTCCGAGATTCAGCGCCGTCCATGCAACACACCTCAGTCCCACAGATATCGCACTCCTGCACGAAACCGGATCGACGGTCTGCATGTGCCCGACGACCGAGCGGGACCTTGGCGATGGGGTAGGCCCCACTCGAGAGTTCGCCGATGCCGGCATTCCCATCACCCTTGGCTCTGACTCACATGCGGTGATTGATCACTTCGAGGAAAGTCGGGCCATCGAACTCGACGAGCGACTCATAAGCGAGGAGCGAGGCGTTCATACCGCCGGGGATCTGTTGCGAATGGCCACAGCGACAGGGCAGCAAAGCATCGGCTGGCACGACGCAGGCACACTCGCCGTTGGTCATCGTGCTGATCTTGTGACCGTCGCCCTCGACAGCGTTCGCACCGCGGGTGCCGACCCCTCCGATCCCGTGGCAACATCCGTCTTTGCCGCTTCGGCCTCCGACGTTCGTTCCGTGGTGGTCGATGGTCGACTCATCGTCGAGGATCATCGACACCTGGGCATTGACGTCGCCACCGAACTCGCCGCCTCGATTACCGACCTCATGGAGGACTGACCCATGGCACTCGCTCACTCGATTATCATCGACAACATCGGCTCGCTGATCACCAACGACCCAACGATCGGCGAGGGCCCCCTCGGAATCCTCACTGATGCCTGTGTGGTGGTCACCGATGGCGATGTCGAGTTCGTGGGTCCGGCTGGTGCGACCGCTGACGATCACATTGATGCCGAAGGAGCATGCGTACTACCGGGGTTTGTTGATTCCCACACCCATCTCGTCTTCGCCGGCGACCGCTCCGAAGAGTTCACGACCCGCATGGCCGGCCAACCCTACGATGGCGGAGGCATTCGAGTGACAACCGACGCCACACGAGCAACCGAAACCAGCGAACTGGACCGCCTCGTCCGCTTGCGGTTGCATGAGGCCCACCGGGCTGGCACGACCACTATTGAAATCAAGTCTGGTTACGGATTGAACGTGGCCGACGAAGCACGTTCCCTTGAGATAGCGAAGCGCCACACCAGCGAAACCACCTTCCTGGGTGCGCACCTCCTGCCCAGCGAATACGAAGGGCGAGCAGACGAGTACATCCACCTCGTGTGCAACGAGATGCTCGCGGCGTCGCGGCCCCACGCCAAATGGATCGACGCATTCTGCGAAACGGGCGCATTCGACGAAGACCAAAGCCGAGCCGTTCTTGAAGCGGGAAAGGCTGCCGGACTAGGCCTTCGCCTACACGGCAACCAACTCGGCACCGGACCAGGGGTTCAACTTGCGGTCGAGTGCGGTTGTGCATCCGTGGACCACTGCACCCATCTCACCAACGCCGACATCGAGGCGCTGGCCGGAAGCGACACGGTCGCGACGTTCCTCCCCGCCGCCGACTTCTCGACTCGCCAGCCCTACCCGGATGCCCGCCGGGTCATCGATGCCGGCGCGACCGTCGCCATCGCATCCAACTGCAACCCCGGATCTTCGTATACGACCTCAATGTCGTTTTGCATTGCGATCGCCGTCCGCGAGATGCACATGACGATCGATGAGGCCATCCAGGCCGTCACCACCGGAGGCGCGGCGGCGCTTCGCCGCAACGATGTGGGGCACCTCTCCCCCGGCGCCGCGGGACATCTGGTGATCCTCGACGCGCCATCACATCATCACCTTGCGTACCGTCCCGGCGTCCCCCTGATCCGCCACACGATTGGCCCTCTTGGTTCGGAGTTCTGACCATGACGACGCTCCACATCGATTCGCGGTCGCATCCGATCAACGACCCCGACTACGCAACGACGTGCAAACAAGAGCTCGACGCTGCAGGAGCATTGGTGCTGCCAGGCTTCTTCACAGCCGAGGCGATCAATGCCATTGTCCGCGAGTCCGCTCATCGTGAAGATGAGGCGTTCTACGCCGCGTCAACGCACAACGTGTATCTCACGCCGACCGATGCGTCGCTCGCGCCGGACCACGCATTCAATCGTCAGGTCGCGAGCAGCAAGGGACTCCTGGCCGATGATCAAGTCCCCGCCGACTCCCCCCTGCGCGACATCTACAACGACGAAACATTCCGGGTGTTCCTTAGCGCCGTGCTCGGCGTCGATTCGATCTACCCGTACGCCGATGCCTTGTCCTCGATCAATGTTCATTTCGCGGCACAAGGGCGCGAGCTCGGCTGGCACTTCGATAACTCATCCTTCGCGGTGACCATGCTCCTCCAAGCGCCCGAAGCCGGCGGCGTGTTCGAGTACGTGCCCTCAGTGCGCAATGCCGATTCGGGCGAGCAGGGCTACCAGCGAGTTGCCGCGGTCCTTGATCGAGAACAGCCAGTGGAGGTCCTCCAGTTCAAGCCCGGAGCCCTCGTGATGTTCCGCGGGCGCGACGCAATCCACCGAGTGACACCCACCGAGGGGGCCACCACGCGGATGCTGGTTGTCTTTGCGTTCAACGATGCACCCGGAGTGACGCTTTCGCACTCAGCGCTCGAAACCTTCTACGGCCGGGTCCGTTGACCAAAAGCCCTAGTTGAGTAAACGCACAATAACCACAGCGAGAGCGACCGCGCTGAAGACCACGCTGAGACCACCGATCACGCGTGTGAGCGCTACCTGCGGCACGGAGTCCGGTGGGGTTGCCGGGCTGTGGAGCTCGTCGTCATGGCGTCCAGCCCACAACAACAACAGCGCACCCGCGACCGTTTCCGCAATGCCAAGGAAGCCAACGGAGAAATGCACCTCTTGTGCACCGAAGCGAGCGAGCACAACACCTGCGACCATCATCGAGATCGCCGTGCGCTCCCAGGCCAGTGCCGTCCGCTCATGTTGAAGACCACCGCCGATGCTGTTCATCGGGCGCCGGGCCGGTAGGCCCGAGTCCGCTGAACCCATGTCAGACGGCTTCGACAACGAACAGCACCGCGGCCACCACACCCACCAGCGCGGTACCGGCTGCCATAAACTGGGGAAGCCGAGAGGGTGGCAACGGCTCACCCAAGCGCATCGCGGTCTCGTTCAAGGCCCAGCGTCGGTAAGCGGTTCCCGCCGTGGCGAAGCTCAGCAAGAGCAACAAGATGCCGAGGACGTGCGAGCCGAAGACGTCAGGGATGAGGCTCACCGCTCCCAGACCACCAGCAGCGAGGGCAAGTGATGTTCGCACCCATGCCAGGAACGTGCGCTCGTTGGCAAGGGTGAAGCGATAGTCGGGCTCCTTGCCGACACTGCGCGGATCTGGTGGTAGGAGGCGAGTCACCTTCTTGACGGTAGCGGCCGGGTTGTGAACATGAGGCACACCAGATCGGACGCCTATCAGCGGTAACGAATACTCGGTGCCACTACATCCGCTCTGCGGGACTGTCACGCGCCTGGTTTCATTCACCGGGAGAAGCCGTCCGACGTCGCTCCGATGTGCGGATGCAACACCCGCTACACAAGAATGGCAGCATGTCCGAGGAGCACATCAATAGCCTCATCGCACTTGCCGAGCCTGCTCGCAACGAGGACGCATACGCAACGACACTCCCGCCGGCGCTGTTCAACGATCCGCAATGGTTCGCCGCCGAATGCAACCGCGTCTTCCACTCGGGGTGGGTAGCCGTCGCTCGGTTAACCGAACTGGCGAACCCGAACGATTTCATCACGACCCGGATCGGCGGCGAACCATGTCTCGTCGTGCGCGACCGCGCCGGTGGACTCAATGCATTGTCCAACATATGCCGCCACCGGTTCACGACGCTGATCGATGAACCGTCAGGCTCGGCACCATCGCTCAAGTGCCCCTACCACTTGTGGACCTACCGCCACGACGGACAGCTACTGGTCGCTCCCCAAATGGATAAAGCCGAGGGCTTTGGGGTCGATTCCGTCTGCCTCCCCCGGTTCGCGGTCGTCGAGTGGCACGGCTGGGCACTGGTCAATGTCGATTCCAATGCTGATCCCCTCCCCGACGTTGCACCGGCCCTCGGCGAGATCTTCGAGGAGCATCGCGTCGCCGAGATGGTGTCGGTGGCCAGGACCCGGTTCCCCACGGCCTGCAACTGGAAAATCATCGTCAATAACTTCGCCGAGTCGTATCACCATCGTGGTATTCACCCGGACACTCTCGAGAGCACATACCCCGGCTTCCGGAGCTTCATCGGCAGTGTCGGCCACGAGCCCTGGGTGTTCCTCGATCACGTCAGCATCGTCGAAGGCCGAGATCCGTTCCTCGTCCTCGTTGCGTTCCCGAATCTCCTCATCGCCATATCCCGAAACTTCGGGATGACCTGGTTCCGATTGGAGCCGATCACGGCTGGCGACTCGATCCTCGAGATCGAGGCGTTCGTCCTGCCCGAGTTCGCCGACGAAGAGGGAATCGGCGACGCATTCATCCAGACCTTGACGGCGATCAATGACGAGGACGCCGTCATCAATCGGCGTACCGCGGAAGGGCTGCGTTCAAAGTTCTCAGACATCGGACGCCTCAGCCATCTCGAGGGCGCACTAGCCCGCTTCCATCGCTGGCTCCTCACAACGATGGAAGCGCAGCCCAACTCAGGCAGCTGAGTTTCCAATCGGCGGAAAGCAGCGTCTAGGTTCCAGGTACCACTGACCCGAGGGGCTCACGATGCCAGATCAGGATCTCAAGGCGATGACCGCCGACATCGAAACTCCAGATTTCGAGACGACAGCATTCACCGCGCCGCCGCCACTTTCTGAGGCCACCGTGGCACTCGTCACCACTGCCTCGCTACACCACCCCGACCAAGATGACTTCGCGCCCGCCGATGCCGGATATCGGGTGCTCGACGGCAATCGCCGAGACTACGTAACCGGTCATTGGAGCCCAAACTTCGACGCGATCGGGTTCGCCTTCGACATGAACACGGTCTTCCCGCTCGATCGACTCGATGAACTCGCCTCACAGGGCGTCATTGGCAAGGTGGCAGACCATCATCTGGCGTATGCGGGCAACCAGTTCGACCTCAGCGCGGTACGAATGGACAGTGGCCCCGCCGGCGGTCGATGGCTAAAAGAGCAGGGCGTTGACGTCGTGCTACTGACCCCTGTTTGACCGCTTTGCACGCGTACCGTGAGTACGCTCGCCCACGTCTTTGAGGCCGAGGGTCTCGCCACGATCGCACTCGGTTCAATGCGGGACGCCATCGAACACACGGCACCGCCCCGGGGACTCTTCTGCGACTTCCCGCTTGGGCGCCCGCTCGGTGTTCCTGGTGACGCCGACTTCCAGCACGCGGTACTGGCCACTGCGTTCGGTCTGCTTGACGCCACAGAACCCGTCTTCGCTCAGTATCCGATCAGTATCGAGGAGGATGCGTCCGAGATGATCGCCTGCGCTCTTCCGCCTCGTCATGATCCCGACGCTCACCCCGCAGTTGACGAGGCCCGCGGGCTACGAAATGCCTATGAGCGCGGCGCGGTTCAAACCGGAACTCGCAACGGGGCCGGACGAGTCGTCTCTGCCGATGACATACCGGCCGCCATCGAAGCGTTCATTCGCGTCGCCGATGGTGTGCCCTGGAAGGAGGCGGGTGTCCCTGGAATCCCATCTCGGGTCAGCCAGGACATTCGCGGCTACTACGAGACCGCGGCTCTCGCCATGGTTGACCACGCGCCCTCTGCGTGGGCCGGGACCCGATGGTTCCTGGACGAGACCGAGACGGGCAAGATCATCCTTGCTGCCCGCGCGGCCATGCGCGACGCAGGGGCCAAACATGCCCTGTGGTTCTACATGACCCCTGGTGACCGATAGACGGCAGATTCACGGGCCCGAGCGAGTAAGGAATACGAACACACATTCGAAGATGGGCCAGTAACGTGGCGACTCCCCCAAGGACTAGAGCCGACACGACCGATGAAGATCACTCACGAAAGTTCTGTCACCCGCGAGCAGATTGACCATCTCGGCCACATGAACGTACGCTTCTACGGCGTCAATGCTCGTGAGGGAACCCTGGCATTACTCGCGGGTCTCGGTCGGAGCGCGGCCGACACCCGACTGGTCGATGTCTACACGCGCCACTTCACCGAACAAACGCAGGGCGCCGCGCTTGAAGTCCGGACAGCCGTCCTTGATGCAAGCCCCTCTCGGATCACGCTGTACCACGAGCTACACAATGTGGAGACCGATGTCATTGCGGCCACCTTTGTGCACGGTCTGGACCCAACATCGCAACTTTTTGAGCACGACATCGTCGATGGACTCCAGGCCGACGCGATCGCCATCCCCGCGCACGGGGCGCCTCGCTCAATTTCCCTCGATGCCGACCTACTCGGGCCGGCACCATCTCTCGACGAAGCCACCAGCCGAGGCCTCATGGTCCGCTTGCCCCGTGAGATCGGCGCCGATGAGTGCGACAGCTCCGGTACCCATCTGGATGCCTGCTTGAGCTCAATGAGTTGGTTAGGACTGCGCTCCGATGGACAAGCGTCGGAGCCCACGCTTCTCGATGGACCCAATGGCGAAAAGATGGGCTTCGCTGCGATGGAGAACCGCCTCGTTGTCAACCGGCGGGTCCGTCTCGGCGACTCGATCCAGACATTCGAGGCAGTCGTCAAAATTGCTGACAAGGCGACCCACCGTGTGCAATGGGTCTACGATCTTGACCGTCGCGATCTCCTCCATACGCAAGAGTCCGTGAGTGTCGCCTTCGACACGATCAGCCGTCGAGCGATGAGTATCCCTGCGTCGATGAGGGCGCACGATGAAAAGCGTCTCGCCCCCGAATACCTGCCAGTGCCTGCCTGAATACGGCGCCGCTAACGAACTCGGCGCCCATGGACCAATCCACACGCCGTCCCATGCCGACCGGCCAGTAAGGTCTCCCCATGAACGACACTCGCGCTAACACGGTGTCCAGCGCCGAGAGCCGCCAGACCGAGTCGACGATCTCCGACGCGGGCTATGCCCTCGCCTAGCCACCACACCTTGGCTACCTCTCCGACACCGACCGAACGGCTCTACCAAATCGTTGAGCAGGGGCTCTGCATCGGTTGTGGCCTTTGCGAATCAGTCGCTGGTCGCGAGACGGTTTCGATGATGAAGGTTCCGTCGGGATACCAACACCCGGTTGTGATCGGTCAACTTGAGCACTCGACGGTCGACACGATCTACGACGTCTGCCCCGGAACTCGGGTTGATGGCATGCCCGATGGACATGTCACCGAAGGCACGTCTATCGACCCGGTTTGGGGTCCCTGGAGGAGAATCGCTTTAGGCTGGGCCGGAGACCCGGCGGTGCGTTACGAGGGTTCCACGGGTGGGGTTCTCACCGCCCTTGGCCAGTACCTCCTGGCCAGCGACCGAGTCGACTTCATCCTGCATGTCCGAGCGTCCACCGTCGAGCCATTGTTTGGGGAGCCAACCCTCAGCTTCACCGAAGCCGATGTCATGGCCGCCGCCGGCTCCCGTTATGGGCCGACTGCTCCTCTCCTCAATGTGCACGATGTTCTCGACCGAGGACGACCATTTGCGTTCATCGGCAAACCTTGCGATATCGGTGCGCTACGAAACTGGGCTCGGCACGATACGCGTGTTGATGAACTCGTCCGCTACTGGCTCACTCCCGTCTGCGGTGGCTGGGGCACACCAACTTTTGCCGCGAGCTTCCTCGAGCGCATGGGAGTCGGTCCCGACGAGCTCACCGGCTTTCGCTATCGCGGAAGAGGATGCCCAGGACCAACCCGGGCCGAAACTGCTGAGGGTTCCGTCGAGGCGCACTATCTCGACTATTGGGGCGATGACGCCAGCCAGTGGTCGCTCCCCTGGCGCTGCAAGATCTGCCCCGACGGGATCGGCGAGTCCGCCGACATCGCAGCATCCGATGCATGGCCGGGAGGGTCTCCCACTCGTGAGGGCAGCGTTGACGATCCAGGCACGAACGCGATCATCGCCAGGACTGCCATCGGTCAGGAGTTGATGGAAGCAGCCGAACGAGACGGAGCGCTCGTTATTGAACGCGAGATTGGCCCGGCCGAAATGAGCGAGTACCAGCCCCATCAGGTGCGAAAGAAGCTTGCGGTATCGCCGCGTCTCCAAGGCATCGCTGACGAAGGCAGAGTCGTGCCACGCTATAACGGGCTCCGGCTCGATGAGTTGGCCGCCGGACAGGCAGTCGAGGTGAACACCGCGCAACGAGACGGCACCCGGGAGCGCATCCGGAACGGTAAAGCCACCGAGGCGACGCCCGAGCCGTTCGGGTCCTCCTAGAAGACCGTGTAGCCGCCATCGACGCAGATCTCCTGACCCGTATGGTAGGTCTGCGTCGGATCAGCAAGGAACGCTCCGATCTCTCGGAACTCGGCCGGGTCAGCCCATCGACGAACCGGGGTCCGCTTGATCGTCGCTTCTCGGAACACGTCACTCTCGTAGCCTCCGCTCGCCAGTTCGGTGATCGTCCAGCCCGGGAGCAACGAGTTCACGCGGATCTGATAGCGCGCCAGACCTACCGCAAGGGCCCGAACGAGTCCATTCAGAGCGGTCTTGGCGGTGCCGTACGCTTCGTTACCCGCGGCTCCGTGGATCGCCGATGTGGAGGACACCGCGACGAGGCTCCCTCCCTCGCCTTGCTCGACGAGAAACCGTGCCGCCTCCCGCATGCAGAGAAATACGCCATCGAGATTTGTATCCATGACCGCCCGCCAGTCCTCTAGCGAAAGCTGAAGGAACGGCACTTTCGTACCCCCTCGGCCGGCATTGGCGAAGAGTCCATCCAGTCGACCAAACGCTTCAGCGGATCGTCGCGTGGTCTCGACGACCTGCTCCTCGTCGGTCACGTCGCAGACGAAGGCCGCTGCTTTCCCACCCAGTGCTTCGAGCGACGCCACCGCTTCGGCATTCTTGCCTTCGTTGCGGCCCCAGATCACCACCGAGCCACCAGCACTCACGATGCCCTCGGCCATCCCCAGGCCGATCCCGCCATTGCCGCCCGTGATGATGAAAGTCTTGCCAGTGAGATCGCTCATGGGCCAGACCATAGTTTCGAGAGCAGGTGTCGATCAGATTCGGATGCTTCTCAGCTCGAAGATGGGCTATTGCCTGTCAACACCTCGGTCTCCCAAATGCAGCTCATTCATCGGTGCAAAGCCTGTCAAGGAGCGGCGAAACATCACAGAACGGCAGGCCAGATTCCCGATCATGCGGCGAAGCCCGCCTTTTCAATCTCCCCCATCCGGTTGCATAGTGGGCGCCATGACTCCCGCCGAAATCGTCACCGAGTTCATTCGCGCCATCGAGCGAAAGGACATTGATGCTGCCGCAAGCTTTGTCGCTGAGAACATCTCCTACGAGAACATGCCGATGGCGCCGATCGTTGGCCGAGAGGCCATGATGGCGACTCTTGAGGTCTTCCTCGCTCCAGCGGACAGGGTTGACTGGCAGATTCTCGAACAGTGGGAGATGGGTCGAACAGTGATCAACGAACGCCTTGACCGATTCGAGATCGGTGCTGGATGGCTCGAACTTCCCCTCGCCGGCATCTTCGAAATCAACGACGACAACAAGATCTCTTTGTGGCGCGACTATTTCGACATGGGGAGCTACACCCGACAAATGGCGACGCTCACCGACTCGTGACCAACAGTTCCGAGAGTCCGTCCTTTCCCCTCCAGGAGTTTCTTGGCTTCACAACCATCCATGGCGAAGGTACAGGGACCGCGTCGCTTGAGCTCGATGCGAGGCACCACAACCCGAACGCGGTGGCCCATGGATCCGTCGCCTTTGCGTTGATGGACACGGCGATGGGAGCGGCCGCAGTCAGCGTCATTCCCGATGACCACATCTGTGCCACGATCGAAATGCACACACGGTTTCATCGCGGTGCCGCCCAAGGCACCCTCACCGCGATAGCCCAGGTGCTCACGGCTGGAAGCCGGGTGATCCAACTGGAGTGCAAGACCACTGACGCCGACGACCGACTCGTGGCCTCATCCACCGCAAGCTTTGCCGTGCTCCAACCTCGACCGAGCTAGGCACCCCAGATCCGATCCGACACCTCGTGCAGGAGCTCCAGCTTCGCCCACTGCTCATCGCTCGTCAGGTCGTTGCCTGAGATGCCTGACGCGAATCCACACTGCGGGCTCACAGCAAGCTGATCGATGTCGATGAAGCGTGATGCTTCCTCGATTCTCGCAACGATCTCGTCCACCGATTCGACCTCCGCAGTCTTGGTCGTAACCAACCCGAGCACAACCATTCTGCCCTTGGGTACGAAGCGCAACGGTTCGAACCCGCCGGCGCGCTCAGTGTCGTATTCGAGCAACAGTCGGTCGAATTCAAGCTGGCCAAACACTGCTTCGGCGATCTCGTCGTAGTGACCCTCGCGATGCCACATGCTCGCCCGATTACCGCGACAGATGTGCACCCCAAAGACCGCTCGCCCCTCGTGTCCGGCAATGGCCCCGTTGCTGGCAGTGATCGCCGCGTTGAGGTTGGCCAGCGGATCCTGACCCCGAGTTCGCATGTGTTCAAGGCTCTCAGGGTCGACATAGCCCGTGTAGCTGGGTTCGTCGAGTTGCACATATGGGCAGCCTGCGTCGACGAGACCCGAAACGATCTGATGGTGAATCCTGACCACATCATCGAGAAATTCCTGGCGGTCCAGATAGTGCGGGGCTGAGTCCTCAATGTGACACATCTGGGCCACCCGATCCGGCCCCATGATCATCGCTTTCACTGGTCGGTCGGTGCATCCCGCGGCGAAGCTCCATTCCTGCAGGGGTAAGCTCTCAACGAGCCGCAGCTTTCCCGTGGCTGCAACGCCATACGACACGACCGCATTGTCGGCCTTCGTATTGGCCGTTTCATGCTCGCCGCGCAGGCTGGGGTTCGCCAACGTGGCAGCCCACGATCCCGACCACAATTCCCAACCCTCGACTTCCCAGAAGCTTGTCTGCCAGCTCAGCCGACGAAATTCACCGTCGGAAAGAATGGGGAGCCCTCGTCGCTCCTGCTCCGCTATCACAGCGCCAATAGCCGCATCCTGGCGTTCGCTGAGAGCGCTCTCACTTATCTCATCCTTGCCCCGGGCTAGGAACGACTCGATAAGTGTTTGCGGCCGCAGGAGGCTTCCCACCTGGTCGACTCGGCATGTTCGCAACGACTCGAAATCCATAGCCAAAAACTAGCGCCGAGATGCAGCCACCGGCGAGACCTGGCATAGTCACGCGATGACCGAGATTTGGCAATGGAACACCGCCACCACCACCGCACACATCGCAAGTGGCGAGATCAGCGCAACTGAAGTAACCCAGGCCCATCTGGACCGCCTTGATGCCGTCAATCCCGCACTGAATGCTGTCACCAACGATGTGCGTGAGGACGCCGTTGCAAAAGCCGCCGCGCTCGACACGACGTTTGCTGCCACTGGCCCTATCGGGCCACTCCACGGTGTCCCCATCACAATCAAGGAAAACATCGACGTTGCCGGGCAGGTAACACCAAACGGCATGCCGGTGTTCGCCGACCTTGTCGCCCCGTCGGACTCTCCGCTCGTGGCCCACCTCCATGCTGCTGGAGCGGTAACCATCGGCCGCACCAATACTCCCGAGATGAGTTACCGGTGGCACACCGACAACCCCCTTCGGGGTGAGACGAAGAATCCCTGGTCCAGTAACCGCACCCCGGGAGGGTCCAGTGGTGGCGCCGCTGCGGCTGTGGTTTCGGGTATCGGCACGATCGCCCACGGCAACGATCTCGGCGGGTCTCTTCGCCAGCCGGCGAACTGCAACGGCCTGGCCACGATTCGCCCAACGCTGGGACGTGTTCCGTCACACAACGCCAGCGCTGCGTCGGGCCGAAGCCTTTCGCTGCAACTGATGTCTACCCAGGGACCACTCGCCCGCGAGGTCGCCGACGTCCGGCTCGGCCTTGAGGTGATGGCCCAGCCGAGTCCCCGCGATCCCTGGCACCGTGACGTCCCGATCGGTGGACGACCAGTAGACGGCCCGATCCGCGTGGCGGCGACGTACGGCGCTGAGGACATTCCTACGCAGCAGCCCGTCCGCGACGCCATCGATGCAGCCGCCAAACACCTGGCCGACGCCGGCTACGAGGTGGAGTTCGTGGAGCCACCAGCGCTCAACGAGATCCGCTTCGGCTGGCAATCGCTGCTTGCCACCGAAACCTCGGTGACGGTACTGGACCAACTTCTGGCGGTCGGAAGCGAAGATTTTTCCAGGGCCGTCACCTGGATGTTCGAGGACAACGTGGTCCTCGATCTGGCTGGCTATATCGCCGCCTATACCCGGCGAGGCGAGATCCTCGCAGCATGGACGAAATTCCTCGACCAATATCCGATCGTGCTCACCCCAGTGTCCCAAGAGGTGCCGTTTGCCCCCAACGCGGACGCATCGAGTAAGGAGAGGTTCCACGAGATCCTGCGCGGCCACACCGCGCTCGTGGCCGTGAACTATCTCGGCTTGCCGGCTGCGGCAGTTCCGACGACTCTGACCGATGACGGCCCAATCGGCGTCCAATTGATCGGCCGTCCCTTCCGGGAGGACATCTGCCTCGATGCCGCCCAGGCCATCGAGACTCGAGTCGGTGTCATGGCCGAGCATCTCTGGGCTCGCTAGGGAGCCGGCCAGACGATCCGTGCTCCACATCGGCCATGTGCCAAGCTGACTGCGTATGAGTGATGACCAGACTCCCGGCTACGACATACCTGCCGTCGAGGAGTGGCTCTCCTCACAGTTGTCTTCGCTTGTCGCGCCATACGTATGGACAAAACTGGAGGGCGGTCACTCCAATCTCACCTATCGAATCGACGGCGCCGACGGAGCGAAATCAGCGGTGATCCGGCGCCCACCGATGGGCGAACTCTTACCCAAGGCCCATGACATGGGACGGGAGTGGGCCTGCATCTCGGCGTTGTGGGGACGAGTGCCCGTTGCCGAACCTCTTGCCTTCTGCGAGAGCCCTGACGTCACCGGAGCCCACTTTTATGTGATGGGCCTTGTCGATGCAAAGGCGATGTATGGCCGAGCCGATGTAGAGGCCTGGATCCCGGCCGAAAACAGAGTGAAGGCCGCCGAATCCTGGATCGATGCCTTGGCCGCGCTGCATTCTCTCGATATCGACGAGATCGGGCTTGGCGATCTCGGGAGGCGCGATGGCTATATCGAGCGACAGATGAAGACCTGGTACCGCTCGTGGACCTCGTCAGTGGAGGCAGCAGAGATCGACGACCAGCGCATTCACGATCTTTATGATGCCCTCATCGCCGGTATGCCCGAACCGGGTCCGACCACAGTTGTCCACGGCGACTACGGCACTCACAACGTGATGTTCGATGCTGACTCAACCGTGGCCGCTGTCGTCGACTGGGAGATCGCCACCTTGGGCGATCCGATGGCTGATCTCGGCTACGCCATGAATGCCTGGGCAGAACCCGGTGACCCAGTGATCGACAAGTCCGAAGCAACGAGCCTCGCCAAGGGATTTCCGTCTCGACAGCACCTTATCGACCGCTACGCAACCGCTACTGGCCGCGACGTCTCAGCTCTGCCCTACTACCGGGCATTCAATCGCTTCAAGCTCACCTGCATTCTGCACGGCGTTTACGCCCGCTATAGGCGAGGCCAGAAGATGATCGACCCTGACGAACTCGAGGAGATGCGCCAACGTACGTTTGGCCTCATCGAGTCTGCGGCTGCCGACGCCGAGCATCTCTAAGCTCACGGGTCGCAGTCATTCCTTGTAGTCGGTGCCCTCGGCATCCAGCAGCCGCCGCAGGCCCGGCCATTCAACGGAGCCATTTGCCACCCAACCATCGGCAAAGAACGCGTCATGGTGCCGCTGTGCTTCCTCTGGTTCAGGGAGTAGAACCTTCTTGTCTGTGGCGAGCACCTTGAGCTGAATTTCGCACGCCACATTGAGCTGAAACGCCCAAAAGAACGCTTCGGCGACGGTTTCGCCCACCGCCGCGAACGCGTGATGACGATAGATGAGCGCCTTGTGGGAGCCGAGAGCCTTCGGTATCGCAGCGACATAGTCATCGTCGAAGTAAAAGTCGCCGTCGATGTAGCCAATATCGTTATAGAACGGAAAGGCAGCCTCCGAGATCGGCAACAGTCCGCATTCGAGCGCGGCGACCCCCATGACACCGTGACCATGGGCGTGGACTATCGAGTTCACGTCCGGACGGGCCGAGAAGATCGCCGATGCCGGCCGACATACGGCCATGTTCACTGCCACATTGGGGTCGACCGGGCTGCCATCGAGGTTCACCCGCACGAAATCCGATGCCCGTAACTCGTGGAAGAACATGCCGTGCGGGTGGGTGAGGAAGGTTTCCGGGTGATCTGGATCGCGAGCGACGACCGAACCATTGGTCAGGTCCGACATCCCGTACTTGTCCAGGAGCCGGAAGCTCGCGGCCAGATCCTGTCGCAGGTCGGTGTCGCTCATGCCACGCCCGTGATCGGTGGCCAGCCGTCTTCATCTTCGGGATACCAGTACTCGTTGATGACCTCTTGAATCTTGATCAATGTCTGATCTCGCCGAGCCTGCATCTCCCGCCAGTCTCGCTCGCCGGTCTCGTCCTCGCAGCCTTGTCCGACGAGCTCGTCGAGGCGGTCGGTGAAGGCTGGAGCTTCCAGCTTGGTCCATGGAAGCTCAAGCGTCGGCGCGAAGTGCTTCATGTTCACTCGCATCCCGCCCTCGCCTGCCCCGACATGCCATCCCATGGCGATCCCCATGAAAGCCCATCTCAGGCCAGGGCCGCCCGTTATTGCCGCATCGATCTCGGGGATCGTGGCAACACCGTCGTTCACGAGATGAAGGGCCTCTCGCCACAGCGCCTCTTGGAGTCGATCGCCGATATAGGCCTCGATCTCATTACGGACATGCAGCGGTCGCATACCCAGGCGTTTGTAGTAGCCGGCGGCAGCGACAATGGTCTCCGAACTGGTTTGCTCGCCGCCCATCACCTCGACCAGAGGTAGAAGGTAGAGGGGCGTGAACGGATGACCGATCACGACCCGTTCTGGCCCATTCGCTCGGGATTGCAGCGCGCTCGGCAAGAGGCCGGACGAGCTCGAGGCAATCACCGCCTCTGAGGACGCATGGCGCGAGATCTCAGCGATGACGTCCGTCTTGAGCTCTTCTCGTTCAGGCACATTTTCCTGGACGAACTGGGCCGCAGCTACCGCCGCCTCGATCGTTGGATGGAAGCTGAACCGGTCAGGACTCGCTCCCTCACCAAGACCGACCTGTTCCATCACCGGCCAGATTCGCTCGATGTCGGCTCGGGTTCGCTCCTCGACTCCATCCCCCGGATCGGTCATCGAGACATCGAGGCCTTGGGCCAGGCAGCGCACGGCCCAACCCGTGCCGATGACCCCACCGCCTACGAGGCCGACTCGCTGGACATCATTCGCTCCATACACCATTGGTTCCGCGCTCCTCTTGGCCGCTCAGAGTATTCGCCGCCAACTGCCGCGTCGAACAGCGGAAAAGAACCACACGTCGGCCACGGGCTTCGGGCCAGAAATGAGCGAGGACACTCGCGACATCTTCAGCTAGTCCGGTTCCTCGGCCGCTACTACGACTCGCGCCGCGTCAATCTTGGCCGTCGTCAACTTGGGCGCGGCATAGGCGAACAGCACAACGTGGAGAGCACCACCGATCAGCGCCGGCAGACGTAGCGCCCACTCCCGTGAAAGCGTTGCGTCTGCGACGAGAACGAGTAGGCCACCGGCCACGGACCCGATCGGCATCATTCCCCACGCGAAGAAGCGATAGACGCTGTTGACCCGGCCGAGCAGGTGATCGGGGATGATGGTCTGTCGCAAACTGACGGTGATCACGTTCCACAGCACGGCGGTCAACGTGCCGAACGCGAACATCACCCACGCAAACATCCACGAACTCGAGAGTCCGATCGCGATATTTGTCGCTCCCGCACCGAGCATTGTGAGGTAGAGCGACGGCCCTGACCCAATGCGGCGACTGATAGTGGATGCCGTCCAGCCACCGATCAAGCCGCCTACAGCGCCACCCGTCATGAGGATGGCGAACTCGGTGGCACTTGTGTGGAGCACCTCCTGGGCAAACAGGATCAGGACCGCTCCAGTGAGCGCTCCCAGTGCGTTGAGCATGCCGAGGATGATCGCCAGTGGTCGCAACAGTTCATGATTCCACAACCAACGAATTCCCTCCGCCAACTCACTACGCCACGACGTCTTCGCCACAGGACCAGATGGCCCATTCGGTGCCGTGCGAGGTATCAGGGCGATGAGAACCGCCGAGAGGGCAAATGTTGCCGCATCTACGAAGAACGGCAGAGCGAATGCGCCCGCGATCAACACCGCGCCAAGGGGTGGGCCGACGAAGGTATTCGCCAGCATCTCGGTGCTCCACAGGCGACCATTGGCTTTCTCAAGCTGTTCGCTGTGCACAATCGCAGGCATAAATGTCTGCGCTGCGTTGTCGTACAGAACCTCCGCTGTTCCGAGGAGAAAGGTGGCGAACAGCACCAGGAGGTAGAGCGTGACGTTCGTCGGAAGGTACGCGTCCGGATCATTCAGGATGTCCACGCCGGGCAGTTCACGCGCTTGGGCGAGCACGCCGAACGCCACACCCAAGGTCACCACGGTCCGAACGACATTCGCCGTGATCATTAACGAACGACGATCTTTGCGATCGGTGAGCACACCCGCCGGGAGGCTGAACAGCAGCCAGGGAAGCCGCTGCACGACAGCGACCAAGGCGATAAAGAGGGCGTTACGGGTCAGTGCACTGGCCAGCCAGGGATACGCAATAACGCCGATGCCGTCTCCGAGATTGGAGATCGTGCTCGCGCCGAAGAGCTTGAAATAGTTCTTCCCGAGTCGGTCCTTTGGCAGCTTGGCTCGTGCCGCTTGGGCTGGCTCGTGCAGATCAACCATCCAGAGTTCCGCTGTCTATTCGATCCAGGACTTCACCGCGGCGAGGTCATCGAGCGAGTTGGCGCCTTGAGCGCTCAACGTGAGATGGGTCACGCCCACGTCCTTGTATACCGCGAGGCGTTTCTTGATGTGCGACTCGGGACCGATCAGATTGGCCGTGTCGATGTATTCGTCCGGAACCGCTGCGGTCGCTTCGGCGCGCTGACCACCAAGGAAGAGATCCTGGATCTTCTCTGCCTCCTCTTCCCATCCGTAGCGGCGGAACAGATCGTTGTAATAGTTCTTGGACTTCGCGCCCATACCGCCGACATAGAAGGCGATGTGGCCTCGGGAACCCTCGCGGGCTTCTGTCACATCTTCTGTCTCACCGATGGCCAAATGAGCATCACCGAAGATCGAGAGCGGGCCAAGGTCCGGAGAACGTTTAGCGTTGCCGACCGCGAGTGCATCGCCCCACACGCGTTCGAAGCGATCCGGCACGAAGTGAATCGGCTGCCAGCCATCGGCGATCTCCGCCGTCATCTCGACGTTGGAGGGGCCAATCGACGCAATGACGATCGGGATGTCTTGACGTTGCATCCGATTCATGAACTTCAGTGGCTTGCCCAGACCTGTGCCTTCGTCGACGGGCAGCGGGAGCGAGACCGACTTGCCATCGTGGGTGACCTTGTCGCCGGACCAGACCTTGCGGCAGATATCGACCGTGTCTCGAGTGCGCCCGAGTGGCCGCCTGAACGGCACCCCGTGCCATCCCTCGATGACTTGGGCGCCCGATGTACCGATGCCGAGCGTGAAGCGCCCGCCTGACAGCGCGTCGATGGTGGCTGCACTTTGTGCGATCAGGGCTGGCGATCGTGAAAAAACATTGACGATGCCAGTCATGAGTTCGATGCGCTCGGTCTTGGCCGCGATGTAGCCGAGTACGGAGATCTGGTCAAAGCCGTAGATCTCCGGGATCAGCACCATGTCGACGCCCGCCGCCTCGAGGTCGAGGATGCGAGCCGCGAACCGTTCGGGATCACCGTCGAAAAAGAGTCCTGTGCAGAGTTTCATCTCGCCACGCTAGTGGCGAGGTCTATCCGACACCTTCGAAAAGTCGGGCCGTCGGACGTTCCCTACCGCGGCATCACCAGAGGTCGCCGACTCGATAGCCAGCCGGGAACGGATCTGTCGGGTCGAGGACGTACTCGCTGTAGCCGGTAATCCACGCTTGCCCGCTGATCTCTGGGATGACTGCCGAATACCCACCGACCTCCGCCTTCTCCAGCAGTCGGCAGCGAAACGTGGTGTCGAGTGGGCCCTGCTGGACGAATTCCTCACCAATCCCCAGCTCACCTCGGGCGTGCAACACTGCCATGGCCGCCGAGGTACCCGTGCCGCACGGGCAGCGGTCGAGGGCTCCAGTAAATGATTCAGGGCGATGCCACGACGGGGTCCCGGTTGCCACAGTTACGGTGCCGCGTCGGCTTGCGCCTGGAATCGTTGCCTTGCCGACGAGTTGTGAGACCGTCGGGCCCTTCAGACTGGGATGCTGCGGATGACTCACCGGCGCCTGTTCCAAGGTCGCGAGTCGGATGGTCTCGCTCACGCGAGCAATCTCGGTGCCATTATCCGCCGACAGATCAATGCCGAGAGCATCACCGTCAGCGATCGCAAAGAACATGCCACCCCAGGCCACGTCGACTGGCACTGTTCCGAAGCCTGGCACCTTGATCTCTCGGCCGAGGTGCACAACAAACGCCGGAACGTTGCGGAATGAAACCCGAGTGACCTTGCCGCCCGCACACTCAGCTCGCACTCCGATCAGGCCGGCCGGTGCCTCCAAGGTCAACTCGGTGATCGGCTCCACCATGTCGATGATGCCTGTCTCGAGCAGCGCCGTCACCACACAGATGGTGTTGCTGCCCGACATCGGCGCATACTCCGTCTGTTCCATGATGATGAAACCGGCATCGGCATCCGGATGGTTCGAGGGAACGATTGCATTGCAACACAGTGCCGGATACCCGTTCGGCTCGCGGAGCATCCGGAGCCGGATGTGGTCGGCATTTGCCTCAAGCCACTGCATCTTCTCGAGCATCGTCTCGCCCGGGAGGTCGGGCATCCCGGCAGTAATCACGCGACCCGGTTCACCCTCCGCGTGGACCTCCACCGCCGTCAATCGATCGTGCATCTCCATCACCCCTGACGCTACTTGTTTCACACGCCGGCGCCCCGTCTAGCGTGTGGCGATGAGTTCCTTCACTCGCCGCCTCGCTCGCCGCAGCTGGGTCTCCGATGCGTCAGAGAATCGCGTCGACGAGATCTGTTCCGCCCTCCCCCGCGACACCGCATCGATCCTCGACGCCATCGAGGGCCTGATCACCCACAACACCCAAATTCACGACATCGACGCCGTGAACCTGAATCCGGCCACCAACACGATGAGCCAACGAGCCACATCTGCGCTGCGTTCCAATCTCAGCTCTCGCACGTCGCTGGGCTACGCAGGAGACAAGTATGAGATGGGGCTTGAGGCAATCGAGCAGATCGAAGTGGTCGCAGCCGAACTCGCGGCCTCGATCTTCAACTCAGATCACGCCGAGATCCGTGTTCCATCCGGGACAATGGCCAACCTGTACGCGTTCATGGCCACCACCAAGCCCGGTGATTCGATCATCGTGCCGCCGAGCTCAATCGCTGGCCATGTCACCCACCACTCTCCCGGTGCCGCCGGCCTCTACGGACTCGATATTCATGAGGCGCCCATCGACGCCACCAACTACACGATCGATATCGAGGCGCTCGCCTCGCTTGCCGAACGCGTACAACCCCGCCTGATCACCGTTGGTGCGAGCCTCAACCTGACCCACCACAACGTGGCCGGTATCAGGGAAGCCGCCGACCTTAATGGCGCCCACGTTCTATTCGACGCCGCACACCTATCCGGCCCAATCGCGGGTGGGGCCTGGCCGAATCCGCTCGATCAGGGCGCCCATCTCATGACCATGAGCACGTACAAGAGTCTCGGTGGGCCAACGGCGGGACTTGTGGCCACCAACGACGCCGAACTGGCCGAACGCATCGATCACATCGCCTTCCCTGGGCTCACCGCCAACTTCGACGTCGGCAAAACCGCGGCGCTCGCAGTCACACTCGCCGAATGGTTGACCGACGGTGCCCGGCGTGCTCAAGCGATGATCAAGTGCGCCCAACGGCTCGCTGCCGAGCTGGTTTCCCTGGGCGTGGCAGTCCATCACTGTGGCGAAATCGCCACCCAGTCCCACGCGTTCGCTCTTGACGCTCGACAAACCGGAGGGGGTAGCGCCACGGCTCTGCATCTTCGTCGGGCCAATATTTTGGCTTCGGCAATTGGGTTACCGACGGGTGGTGACGACGGCGTGCGGATCGGCACAAACGAACTCATTCGCCTTGGGGCAACGGCCAACGACATGCCGGGCCTCGCTGACCTGATCGCTCGGGCCCTCGCGAGTAGTACGCCCGAGGACCTTGCCCGCACCGTGACCCACTGGCGGTCCAAGCATCTCGAAACCGCAGTTCCACGATGACCGTTACGGATCCACTCAGCCCGCGTCTGACGCGTGTCCTTGGCATTCAGGCGCCACTCATACAGTCCGGCATGGCGGGCGTTGCCGGCCCTCGACTCGTGGCCGCCGTCTCCAACGCCGGTGGGCTAGGTGTCGTGGCAGCACTGCGCCTCGCTCCCGACGAGGTTCGCAATTCAATTCGAAAGGTCCGAGCTGCCACCGACCAGCCATTCGGCGTCAACATCTGGCTGCACGATGACGTTCGAACTTCGCCGGATCCACAATCGATCCCCGACGACGTCGTACGGAGCGCACAAGCGGTCCTCAACCAGTTTCGAATTCGCTTGGAACTTGAGACGACGCTCGATCGACCGCCCGCGGCCGTCGATCTCGTCGACACCGCACTGCAGGTCATGATCGAGGAGAAGATTCCGATCTTCTCCGCCGGTCTCGGCATCCCCGAGCCTCAACTGGTCGAACGCTTTCATCGCGTCGGGACCAAGGTCGTCTGCATGGTCGCCACCGTTGACGATGCCATGGCTGCCGTTGCGAACGGCGTGGACGCAATCGCTGCTCAGGGCGGCGAGGCCGGAGGGCACCGCAGCTACGGACAGAAACACGATCGCAGCGCGGCTGACAAGAACCCCACCGCTGAACTCGTGTCCGAAGTGGTCGCCGCGGTGGGAGCCAAGGTCCCGGTCCTCGCGGCCGGAGGCATTGTCGATGGCCGTGGACTGGCCGAGATGATGAAGCTCGGGGCAGAGGGCGCTCTCCTCGGTACCCGTTTCGTGGCGACCCAGGAATCGGGTGCTTCGGATCTCTGGAAGACTCGGCTCACCACCGGCGAGCGCGCCACCACATTCACCGACGGCTTCACCGGCCAATGGGCCCGAGTCCTGACGTCGGAGTTCACCCAGGAGTGGGAGACGTCGGGGGCCCAAGCCCTGCCCGGCTTACTCCAAGCAGCAGCCGGCCAGGATCTGTTCAGCAGAGCCAAGAAGCTCAATGATGACCAACTGCAGCCGCTCTATGCCGGTTCAGGGGTCGATCAGTTGTCCGATGTGCCATCGGCTGCAGAGGTCGTGCAGCGCATCGTCATCGAAGCGCGTGCCTCATTGGGCTCCCCGTAGCGACATCCGAGCGAGTCGATCGTGGCCTCAGTGCTCGGAAGCGAATCAGGACTCGCCGCGACGAAGTAGTTCGCCATACTCCTCATGGGTCAGCGACTCGCCACTCTTTTCGATCGCCGCTTGGTCCGCCGGACGGAGAAATGGTTGCAGGTCGGGCAGCTTCTTCCACGCCGCGATCGGCGCCTTGCCATCCTTGTCTGGCACGTACCGCGACGCCTCGATTCGCTGATGCTTCACGATGTAGCGGGGGCAGTTGATAAACGACTCCGTGACCGTCGCACGAACGAGTAACTGGGCCCCAGGGAAGTCGTCGATCAAGGGATCGTTCGTCGACACCGTGGCGTCGGCGTGGACGCGAACCCGGTGAGGCGTTTCGAAGTCGATAAACAGCATCCCGATCTTTGCGGTGGCCGCGATGTTCCCCATAGAGAAGAACATGCCGTTGCCGTCGTAGCTTGGGAATACGATCGTGCTCGGATCGATCACCCTCACGAATCCAGGCGCTCCACCCTTGTGCGACACGGTCGGCTGCCCATCGGACCGAACTGTCGAGAGAAAGAAAAACTCGCGCTGTTCGATGAAGCGACCGGCCTCATCGTTCAACTCCGACTGCACGATGGCGAACTCCATCGCCTGGGCCAGATCTCGACTCTCGAACTGCTCTTGCAGTTCGGTGTGGTGGTCATCGTAGAAGTTCATCGTCGCGACCTTACCGACTAGCGTTGACACCCATGACGGCTCGCGACAGGGCGCACGAACTTGAGACCTACGAGCGCGACGGCTTCGTCTGCCTTGAATCATTTGTGGCTGCCGACTGGTTGAGTCGACTCAACGCAGCAATGGAGCGATTGATCGATGAGTCCAGGGCCGCCGCACCCGGCGACTGGCGATTCGACCCTGAGCCTGACCACACGGCCGACGCCCCTCGCCTTCGTCGGATCAACACCCCGGTCGATCTTGATCCGACATTCGCCGAGTTTGCCCTCGATGGGCCCGCGACCGATCTCGCCGTCGACATGCTCGGACCCGACGTCCGTTTCCACCACTCGAAGCTCAACATCAAGTGGAGTGGCGGAGGCGAGGAAGTGAAGTGGCATCAAGATATCCAGTTCTGGCCCCACACCGATTTCTCGCCGCTCACCATCGGCATCTATCTCAACGAGGTTGACGACCAGATGGGCCCGATGGGGATTGTCCCCGGCAGCCATCGCGGCGAACTCTTCGATCTACGAGCCGACGATGGCAGTTGGGCCGGCGCGATCCGCGACGAGGACCTTGACCGTGCAGATACGGCCACGGCCGTCTACCTCAAGGGCCCGGCAGGAAGCGCAACGGTCCACAATTGCTGCGCCATCCACGGATCGGCACCGAACACCTCGCCTCGGATGCGGCCGCTCCTTCTCCAGACATACTCTCGGGCCGACTCGTACCCACTGCTCGGCGTTGGCACCAACGGCAAGATCAGCGGATCCGCACACTCTCTTGTCCGTGGTGCAGCCCCTAACCGGATCACGGTCGGCGGTCGCACCATGCCCGCCGCTCCAGATTGGTACAAGGGCAAATACACCTCGATCTTCGCCCAGCAGCAGGGCCCTGACAGCTAGGAACCGACTATGTCACTTGCCATGTCAATCGAGGAACGGGACGCATTTCTTGCTGATCTTCACGTCGGAATCGTCGCGATCGAACGCAAGGCCAAAGCTCCGCTCACCGTGCCGATCTGGTACGACTACGAGCCCGGCGGCGACGTCTGGATGGTCATGAGCCGGGACTCGCTCAAGGGCAAACTCCTCGCCGATGTCGACCGAATCAGCCTGTGCGCACAATCGGAGCAGGCCCCGTACTCCTACGTTTCTATCGAGGGTCCGTTCAGCATCGCCCAGCGAACCCACGACCACATCTTGCACATGGCTGTCCGCTATCTCGGCGCGGAGCTCGGCCCGCAGTACGCCGCGGCATCAGAGGGCGGCGACGACAACATCGTCGTCTCCATTACACCCGAGACCTGGTACACGGCCGACTACAACAAGCGCTGAGGCAAACACAACGCGTCGGCTCTCAAGCCGATAGACACAGTTCATGGCCGACGCCCTTGCCTGTCCAATCTGCACGATGCCCGACCCCCTTCTGTCAGAAGATGGGTTCGAGTGCGCCACCTGTGGCCACGAATGGCTCGCCGAGCTCAGCGACGGCGTGGGCGACGTTCACGATGCCAACGGCAACCTCCTCGCCAACGGCGACGACGTCACCGTGATCAAAGACCTGAAACTCGATGGCAAGGCCGGCGGGGTCAAAGCTGGCACCAAGATGAAGGGAATCCGTCTGGTCCCCGGCGACCATCCGATCGACGGCAAGATCAACGGCCGAGCCATCGTGATCAAGGCGGAGTTTGTCAAGAAGGCCTGAGCTTGCGCGGGGCGACAATGTTGCCATCGCCCTCCAACCAGGAGTTGGCATCGGCTTCGCGCGTGACAGCGACCAGTGGTTCGTGCAAACGCCCGACCCTCTCGCCTTGCTAGCCGAATTAGACGATCAGACTGCGCCACGCTGGGTGTGGTGGGACCGCTCCACGGCGACCCAGATCGCCCAGGCCCGAGTACCCATCGACCGTTGCTGGGATGTGGCCACCGTTCACCGGCTGATCTTCGGCGGATGGAAGACGTCTGTTGGCGAAGTCTGGGCCTCGCTGAATGGGCTGCCCCTCGACACCCTCCCCCGTATGGGTCAGCTCGGATTACTCGACATGCCCGACGACAACGGCGACCGTGACAGCCCGATCCAACCCGATGGACACCTGCGGCCGGAATGGATCAGCGGCGGCTCCCAGACCTCGGTCGAGCGTCTCGCCTCGTGGGCGTCGTTGGTATTGCGAGCCATGCGGCTCCAGCAACCAATGCTCGATGCACTCCCCGACCCGGATCGCGCCCACTCCACGGCTCGTTCGGAGTCGGCTGCAGAACTCCTCTGCGCGGAGATGGCCACAGAGGGCTTACCGATCGACGAGGAGGAAGCGCTCCGACTCATCGGTGAGTTCGCCGGGCCCCGCGCCGCATCTGCGCTCGATGAAGAACGAATTCGCGAAGAGCGTGACGAGGAAGTTCTCGTCCATCTCACACCACGCCAACCCGTCAACCTGAGAAACCCGGCAGAGGTGAAGGCCATGCTGCGCCGCCAGGGCCACGAACTCCCGGACACTCGAGCCTGGCGCCTTGAGCAGTTGGGCGACACGGACCCTCTGATCCCGGCCCTACTGAAGTGGCGAAAGGCTGAACGAATCTCCACCACCTATGGGTACAGCTGGATAGATGAACATGTTCGGGATGGGCGTCTTCGCGGTGGCTGGGCAAGTTCTGATGGCGCCGCCGGTCGAATGACCGCATCTGCTGGGTTGCACAACCTGCCAGCCGCAATGCGCTCGCTCGTCAAGGCTGAAGACGGCTATGTCTTCGTTCGTGCAGATCTCGGTCAAATCGAGCCCCGGGTGCTTGCATCGGTATCGGGCGACGCGGCGTTGATCGCCGCGACCCAAGGGGACGACTTGTACAAGCCGATCGCCTCTCGCCTCGGCGTTACTCGCGACATTGCCAAAGTCGCCGTTCTCGGTGCCATGTACGGGGCGACGACTGGCGAATCTGCCCACGCGCTGGCAGGACTGAACAAGAACTATCCCGTAGCCATGGGCCTCCTCGAAGAGGCGGCGGAGGCCGGACGCAAGAACCAAGATGTCTTCACCAGCGGTGGTCGCCGCGTGCGAATGTCGAGCACCACTCCAGGCGATGGCGACCTCGATCGCGCCGTTGCTGCGGCCGCCGCTCGGGGGCGTTATGCCCGTAATGCGATCGTGCAAGGGTCAGCGGCAGAGTTCTTCAAGGTGTGGGCAATCACGGTGCGGCGTCGAGGTCGCGCTCTGGCGGCCGAAGTCGTCCTCTGCCTGCACGACGAACTTCTGGTCCACGCTCGCGTCGAGCACGCCAGTGAAGTAGCAGCACTCGTCGCCGATGCCATTGGCGAGGCCGCCCACTATTGGTCGCCTGACCCCAACGTTCGATTCTCGGCCGACGTGAGCGTCATCAAACACTGGTCAGAGGCGAAATGACGCACGATCGCGTTCGAACCAATACTCTGGCGGTCGGAACCGAGTGACGGGAATAGGACCATGATCGGACAAGCGGAAGCCTGGCGGATGGGCGCGGACACGTGGTCGGCGCTGACAAGCGCGATGGGCGACGACCATTGGGACAAGCCGTCGACGTGCGACGAATGGACGGTGCGTGAACTGGTTGATCACACCCTTTACTGGCAGGGCATGGCCGGGCGCCTCCTGAGCGCCGGTACCCAAAAGGGTGACGACTGGAACACCCTTCACAGCGCAATATCAGCGGCGCTAGATGATCCAGCCTGCCTCGAAGGTAACGACGAAAGGTTCAGCGATATGCCCCGGCATCGGGTGTTCGGCCTGATGCTCACAGACCTCCTGGTTCACTCCTGGGATCTCGCCATCTCGATCGGTGCCGAGATCGCGCTACCGGAAGAAGCGGCTGAAGCGGCCATGTTCGGACTCCAGCGAATGCCCGTCGAGATGCTTCGCAGCCCAAACATGTTCGGCCCCGAGGTTGAGGTCGCGGCTGATGCCAGCGCACAAAGCAAGCTGATTGGCTTCGTCGGTCGCCAACCGTAACAATCAGCTAACACGAACTTCGAGCACCTCGAAGTCATCGGAGACGTCCGTTAGTGCATGGCTCTCGTGTGGAGCGAGAGTAACGCCATCACGCGCAACGAGTGAATGGGTCTCGTCGTTGCGGTGAAGTGTGGCGCTCCCGGATCGAACGAACCAGAACAGGAACTCGTGATCAGGTAGATGACGGGGCAGTTCGGCCCCGGACTCGGCTCGCACGATCCCCACTTCAGCCAGACCACTCGTCGCGCCGTCGATGCCGAAGTCAACGTAGGAAAAACCGTCGAAACGCCAGGGCGAAGCGGTCGCAGCCGCCCCCCGATGCCATACGAACAGTTGGCCGCCAAAGTCGCGATTCCGATCGATTGTCGTTGTGGGCAGCTCAAGGTCGTGATCTCGGAAGGTCTCATGGGCTGCAGGTGAGCCAATCTCCACCACCTCGAACGCATCCGACGTCTCCAACACGCGATGACGGATGTGCGGAGGCTGCAGCACACAGTCCCCTGCCTCGAAGCGAAAACTCGGGCCCTGATCCTCGTAGACGAGGTCTGCCCAGCCAGCGTGACAGAAGATCATCTGGAAGCGGATCTGATGATGATGGACATAGTCGAGCACCGGTCCACCCTCGGAAATCCTGATGTGGCTGGCGATATAGCGACCACCCTGTCGCTCGGGGATGAGATCGCGGTATTGCATCCCGGCCCGGCCTGTACCGAAGGTGGCGTCGAGTGCCCGGTCATGCACGAACTCCGGGCAGTTCTCTCCAAGAAGCATCGGCGCATCGACCCGGATGAACTCGACCACCGTGCCATTGGGGGCAACAAGCCTCGACTCGTCTGGGAGCTCCATAACTGCAATCCGTAACCCGCTGGCGCCCGAGGGCATGGAGCGATCCAGACGCACCGACACACCATGCCCCTCAAGCACTGCAACCGACGGGTCATCAGCGGGCTGAAGCATCACCATCCTGAAACCGGCATTGCTCGTGAACCATTCGACTGTGGGTTCGAGATCATCACATCCGATCACAAACTGCGGCGCCTCAAGATCCATCCTGGCTACCTCCTGTGTCGTTCGAGTAGGTGCGAGGTGGCCAGCTTCGCCGAGGATGCTGCGCCCTCTGTACCAATGGTCCCTGGAGCCGTGCAGCCGTCACCAACGTTGTACAGGCCTCGGATGGGCGTGGTCACTGGCATCGTGCGTCCGACCCACCTATGCATTCCCGGAGAACGGCCTCGATGCATGGCCTTGACAACGAACTCTGCCTCCTCGAGCACACCTGGAAAGTTTTGTTCCAACTCGGCAAGGGTGTTGTCGAGTTCGCCTTGATAGTCGACGTTGGCCGAGTCGACCGGCGCGCCGTAGGCGGTGTGGAGATGTCGACCAGGGGGCGCGATGTGCGGTGAGATGTTGGACGGGATCTCCAGATAGATCAGATTCGTGTTGTTCCCGAGCACCAGGCTGCCGTCGAGATCGTCGATCAATGGTCGATCCATCAGAAAGCTCACATGGAAGATGGTTGCGGCGTGGGCCTGCGTGCGAAGCCGAGCAATGTAACTTGACTCGAACGCATCGTCTCCGCCCGCAAGCTCAACCGTCCGATCGGGCCCAGTGTTGGAAAGTACGTAGTCGGCAGAGATGACGCGCTCCTGGCCGTCTGTGACCACCCGAACACCAGCGACGCAGTCGTTCTCGACGACGATCTCGTTGACCTGTGTCCGGCGCAGGATTGTGGCTCCATGACTTTCGAGTCCAGCAGCCAGCGCCGCCATCAGATCACCGTTGCCTTCCGCGGCGAGTCCGAACCGACTCCCCTTGCTGCTCCCCTTTAGGAACTGAAAGAAGGTGCCGGCTCCCATCTCATGAATGCCAACGCCCATCAGTGCGGCCGTGTAGCCGTTGAACAGGCTCTTCACATTTTCGTTGGCCGTGTACTGGTCGAGCCATTCGCGCATGGTGATGGAGTCGAGGGGCGTCCACCATCCCATGGCCTCGCGGAACCGGGCGAACAACGCCTGCGCCTGATCGACGTCTCCTTCAAGGGCGAACTCGATCATCCCGTAGAGCCCTCCGCCGCCCGGCGGAAGGTCGTAGTCGCCGTGCGCAAGGCGATATCGCATGCGCCCTGTGGTGTCGATCATGTTCATCTCGGCTCCAACAGCGTCGAAGGCTTGCCGTATCGCGCTCCCTGGCCCCATCGGAATCATGATTGCGCCAGTGGTCACAACGGCGTCCCGGCGAACGCGGTGAGAGGCTCGTCCCCCGAGATACCGGGATCGTTCAAGAACTGCGACCGTGAGGCCCGCACTTGCCAGCCATGCCGCACTACACATCCCACCCATACCTGAGCCGATAACGACGACATCGAAGCGTTCATCTTCTCGGCAGTTCTGGTCCTCGGTCATGTGGGTTCCTTATCGCTCAGCGATACGAGGGTCTAGCGCCCGAGTCAAAATATCGACGATCGTGCCGAGGGTGACGAACACCACGACCATGTATGTCGTGAGAGCCAGTATCAGGTTCAGGTCGCGACTGATCGTGGATTCGAAGAGCAGTCGACCAAGCCCACCGATGCCGAAGATCAACTCGATGACAACAGCCCCGGACAGCATCGAGCCAATATTTACGCCAACGATGTTGAGCAGCCCGAGCGACGCAGGACGAAGAGCGTGGCGAAACAGTACGAAACGGGTGCTGAGGCCCTTACCCACCGCGCTCACGATGTAGTCCTGCTCCAACACTCGGAGAACGTCTGCGCGCACGATCCGTCCGATCGCTCCAAACTCGGCCAACACGAGTGAAACGACCGGCAAAACGAGATGTCGAACGTGGTCGCTCAATGACACTGTCGGTCGAACCCAAGTCGCTGCCGGCAGCCACCCCAGTTCAAGTGCGAACAGCCAGATCAGGAAGTACGGAGTGACGAAGACCGGGAGCGACTGTGAGAGCCCAAGCGCACCATCGATCACTCGCCCGGCCCGGCGCCGCGACCAGGCCGCCGCCAATAGTCCCATTGGAACGCCGATTAGAAGCGTGGCAACGACGCCAACCAGCATGAGTTCACCCGAGATCGAAAGCCGCGGCCCGATCAGGTCCCACACCGACGTACGCGCCCGCATCGAGAATCCGAATTCGCCCCGAGTGGCGTCGAGCATCCAGCTGATCCAACGTTGCATCACGTTCGTATCCAGATGAAAGATCTCGACGAGTGCCTGATCTCGTTCGGAGTTGGGGTTTGGTCCAGCGGGAAAGACGACGGCTCGGAAGCCACCCGAGATCGACACCTCGATCAGCAAGAAAACCGCCAGGGTCGCGCCGGCGATGGTCCCCGCCAGGCGCAGAACGTAGCGTGCGATTTCCTTTGCCAATCTCCAGACAAAGGCAGCTCCAACAAACTGACCCATCGATCCCCTCCCCTGGGTTGAGTCTCGCGCAGTCTGCTAGGTGTAATGCAGTTGGATATCTGCTCTAAAGGACTCAACCTGTGACAACTGACCTCTACGAAGCCATGAGCACCCTGCGCGCGGTGCGCCGACTCCGAACCGATCCCATTCCCGATGACGTGATGGACCGGGTACTTCAGGCCGCGTGCTGGGCGCCAACCGGCGGAAACCAGCAACCCTGGAAGGTCATTGTTGTGACCAGTCCGGACCTCAAGGCTGGCCTACAGGACATCTATCGACCCGAGTGGCAGCGCTATGCAAAGGGATTTCTCGCGCGCATGGAAGGTCAGCCTGAGGCCGTAATGGAGCCATGGCAACGGGTGGTCAGAGCCGGGAACTATCTGGCCGACAACCTGCATGAAGCTCCCGCCATCCTCGTCTTTTGCGCCAATCCCGCCCTGATGGCCATCACCGATGCCAAGCTTGACCGGGTCAGCATGGTGGGCGGTGGATCGGTCTACCCGGCGGTACAAAACGCCATGCTCGCTTGTGTGGCAGAAGGGCTTGGCTGCACGCTCACCACGTTGCACTGCCTGCGTGAAGGTGCCGTCAAAGAACTGTTGCGCATCCCCGACTCGTGGGGCACGCTGGCCCTCATCCCCATCGGTTATCCAGTCGGCCGGGGCCACGGTCCCATCACGAGAAAAGGCGCTGACGTCATGGCTGCTCACAACACGTTCGACACGCCGTGGCGCGGCGAGTGAACCACGAGGACGCCCTCGCCTGGGCCTCAGGCATGGTCGAGTCGCTTCGAGAACGCGCCAGCGACACCGAGAGTCTCCGGAGACTCCCCGAGAGCACCATCAAAGACGCACTCGACGCCGATGTCTTCAAGATGTTGGTGCCCGAACATCTTGGGGGCCATGGCCTCGACCTCCGCACCATCGCGCAGACGACGCGATCCCTCGCTCACGGCTGCATGTCCTCGGCATGGACGCTCTCGTTTCTGGTCCTGCACAACTGGTTCGTTGCCCGAGGCCCGAGGGAGCTTCAGGAGGCTGTCTTCGCCGACCGCTCCTTCGCCCTGATCCCGTGTCCCCTCGCTCCCACAGGGACGGGCGTGCCCACCGATGGCGGCTACGTGCTCACCGGTCGCTGGCAGTGGGCCACCGGTATTCAGCACGGGGACTGGGTGATGGTCAATTCAATGGTCGAACGTGATGGCGAGGCGCCCGAGGGTCGCTTCTGCCTACTCCGAATCGATGAGGTCGAAGTCATCGACACCTGGCACACGTCGGGGATGCGAGGCACAGGCAGCAACGACGTTGTTGCGGACGGCGTATTTGTCCCCGAAGCTCAGACAATCGCCGCGGCCGAACTTCGCGGCGACCATCCCCCAGGCGCACTCCTTTGCGACGATCCGTTCGTTGCTTTTCCGTTTACGCCGGTGCTGACCATGGTCGCCGCGGCTCCCGCGCTCGGTGGAGCCGAGGCCGCCGTCGATCACTATCGGGAGTACATCAAGAACCGGGTTCTGCCCTATTCGCCCGGCGACCGTCAGGTCGAACAACAGGCATCACAGATCCGACTCGCTGAGGCACTTGCCACGGTGCACGCCGCCCGTCTCGTCTGGGAGGACGCGATCGAGCAAGTAACCGCCACGTACCGCTCCGGGGGATCGATCAGCCGCAACGAAAGAGGCCGCCTTCGCCTCGCCACGGCATACACCGTGAGACAGTCACTGCATGCCGTCAGCATCATCGTCGAAGGGGCGGGCGCGTCGGTCCACTTCACCGATTCGGACATCGGCCGAATCCATCGCGACCTTGTCACCTTGAAGGGCCATGTGGTCTATGACTGGGACCGGGCGGCACAGCTTGCGGGCAAGATTGAGGCGGGGATCGAACCACTCGTCACCGACATGCTCTGAGACGGGATTGGCCGCCGCTACAGAGGGTTGTCGAATCGCTGAATCTCTACCAGATGCCCATCGGGATCGTGAACGAAGCAGTGGTACAGCTCGAAGCGTTCGTTGGCGTGCGGTCCGTCCACCTCGATATCGGCCGCCCTTAGACGCCTGGCCCAAGCGTCAACGTCATCAGTTACGAGTGTGAGGATGATGCCGCCGGGATCCGGCGTGCGATGAGTGCAGACACCCAGATACGCATTGGGCGTCACACGATAGATGAGACAGGCACCCTGGTCTCGGGCAAGCTCAAGCCCAAGTTGTCCGCCATAGAACGCTGCTGCACGATCGAGGTCGCCGACGTAAACGAAAGTGATCTGTGAATCGAAGCCCTCAGGGTCCATCACCGAGATACTAGCTTGGCGGGCTACGCAGCCATTTGTGCTATTTCGTTGGCAGGAGTCGGCACTGGCCATGTTGGACGGGTTGAATGAGTGTGGTTCCCGACTATCGGGCACTGAGGAGACCGTCGACACCCATGTCTGAGGGAACGTTCAGCGACCAGCTTGATTGGCGGTCACTCAGCGATGCGGCACGAGAGCGGGAATACTCTCCGAGCTCGTGCGTTGGCGGCGACCTTCAACCCTTCCTCACCGAGTATTCCGAGCGCAGCGCCACATCTCGAGCGTGGTGTCGGCAGCAAGGGTTCGAGCTACAAACCCTGAGCTACGGCGCATTGGACTCCCAGAGCATCGATGTCGTGACTCCCGGTGGCGATCCAGCTCCCCTGGTCGTGTTCATTCATGGCGGCTACTGGCAGGAACTGTCGAAGCTCGACTCATTCGGTCCGGCACAAGGCTTGCTGTCTCGCGGCGTGGCCTACGCCGCCGTCGACTACACGCTTGCTCCATCCGCCACTCTTGAGGAGATCATCGCCGAATGCCGACAAGCGATGGCAATGATCCGCGAGGCGGCCGACGAGCTCGGAATCGACGCTCAGCGCATCGTGGTCGCTGGAAGCTCAGCGGGCGCTCACCTGACCGCAATGGTGTCGCTCGACCCGACCGCCTCATGGCGACCTGCAGCCATGGTCCTTCTTTCCGGCATCTACGAACTCGAACCTCTGATCGGTACCCCAATCAACAACGCCCTCGGGCTTGATCTGGAGGCAGCACACCGCAGCAGCCCGGCCCGTCTCCGTATCACAACCCCTCCTTCTGCTCTCGTGGCATGGGGAGATGACGAGACGGATCAGTTCAAGTGTCAGAGCCGGCTTTTCGCCCAAAGCCTGCGTGCTGCCGGCGCCCGGACGATCGAGTACGAAGTGGCGGGACGCAACCACTTCGACATCCTGACCGACCTCGGACGCGAGGCCAGCGAACTTGGTGCGGCGGTCCATCGCCTCATTGAGTCGACCTAGGAGAGCGATGCCCACCTTCGAACCATTCCTGCCCCAGATCGTCGACCCCTCAGGCGTGAGCGATGCCGCCGCAGCACGACCTATGCAGATCACAACTGACGACACCCGGATCGCCACCGCGATACAGACGGGCGGTGATCCGCTCACCGACTTTGCCGGAACCTCAAACCCCTACATCGACTATCAGAGCATCGATCTCCTTCTCTCCCTGCAGCACCCCCGCAGCGACGGCTACGACGAGATGTGCTTCTTTGTGATGGGACAGGTGAAGGAGTTGCTGTTCCGCGGCATCCACTTCGAACTCGCTAATGCCCAGCTTCAGATTCGTGCTGGCGAGATCGCCAACGCGCTCCAAATCCTCAGCCGGGCCAAGGTCCTGCTGACCTACATAACCGACTCATGGAACGTGCTGTCAACGATCACGACGGAGGGGTTCAATCAGTTCCGCGATCATCTCGGCACCGCGTCGGGCCAGCTTTCCTTCATGTATCGCCACGTCGAGTTCGTGCTCGGCAACAAGAACCGCACTCTCGCCGAGGCGCATCGCAACGTCCCACATGTATGGCCGGCGCTGCTCGAGGCGCTCGAGTCTCCGAGCCTGTACGACGATGTCATCGCCCTCCTCGCCCGTCGCGGCTACGCCATTGATGACGCGGCCCTCGACAGAGACTGGTCCCAGGCATACGCGCCGAACGCATCAGTGGAGCGAGCTTGGCGCGAGATCTATCAGGACATCAGCGCGGGGAACGAGATTCGCAGCCTCGGGGAAGCGCTGATCTCACTGGACCAGCAGTTTTCGATCTATCGCTGGCGCCACTTCACATCTGTCGAACGCATCATCGGCTACAAGCCCGGCACGGGCGGTTCGGCAGGGGTCGGGTGGCTCGATCAGGTGACCCGGCATCATTTCTTCCCGGAGATCTGGGCAACCAGTAACTAATTTCCGAACAACTGTTTCGCGGCGTTTCCCGCACGATTGTTGAGGTTCGCCTGGCCAGCAACCAACACCAGTTCAGCTAACTCGGTTTCGCTGAAGTGCGTCCTCAGCTCAGTCACCAGCGCCGGGTCGAGTGCGTGCGTATCCCCACACATCGCATCGGTGAACCGGAGAACACTTTCCGATCGAGCATCAAACGCGCCACTCCAGGCCTCCGGTGTCTCCAGCGCGTCAATCTCGGCGTCGGTCACTCCTCGTTGTCTCGCCGAGACAACATGGCTAGTCAGTCAAGTGGAGCACTGATTGACCATCGACGTTCGAATGAAGATGAGTTCCTTCAGCCTCAGCGGGACGGCGCTTTCATCACTCCATAACGCTGACCCGAAAGCCTTGTAGGCATCGGCGGCACCGTCAACCTTGGTCAATGTGTAGCCCAAGGGCGCGGCAGAAAGTTTCGGGCGGATTTTCATCATCGCCAGTATGGCGTACCTTTCCGCCATGAGTCTTACCATCGGCGTCTGGGCACAACCCGTCGACCAGGCAGGCCTGGATTTCGTGATCGAAGCGGAACGCCTGGGTGTCGATTCCGTATGGGTCCCCGAGTTCTGGGGCTACGACGCTTTGGCCCCCATCGCCGCAGCCGCCGCAGTAACTGACCGCATCCGTTTGGCTTCGGGGATCGTCCAACTCGGCACTCGCACCCCTGCGATGCTCGCCATGACAGCGCTGTCTCTGCAACGAATCAGCGAGGGGCGCTTTATTCTTGGGCTTGGCACCAGCGGACCCCAGGTCATGGAGGGCTGGCACGGCGTGCCCTTCTCTAAGCCGGTGACCAGGACTCGGGAGACAATCGAGATCATCCGCATGGTCATGAGTGGCGAACGTCTCCGATACGACGGCGACGTCTACCAACTCCCTCTGGCTGATGGGCAGGGTCGGGCCCTTCGTTGCGCTGCTCCCCCAGTCGAGGTCCCGATCTATATCGCGTCGCTCGGCCCAAAGAACCTCCATCTCACCGGCGAGCTGGCACAGGGTTGGATCGGAAACTCGTTCTTCTGCGAGACCGCTGACACGTTCTTCGACTCGCTTCGCTCAGGGGCCACCTCAGCCGGCCGCTCGTTCGGCGAACTCGATCTCACAGTCTCCGTGGGCGTTGAGATCACCGACGATGTCGAGGAAGCAGGCCGCCGCCATGCCGAGGGTTTCGCTTTCACCTTCGGGGCCATGGGCTCAGCGTCCACAAACTTCTACAACGACGCCTTCACCCGTCAAGGCTGGGGCGATGCAGTGGCCGAGGTCCAACGGCTCTGGTTGGCCGGGGACCGCGAGGCGGCCGCTGCTGCAGTACCGACCGAGATCGGCCTTCAGCAGAATCTGATCGGCCCACCTCACGAGGTGAAGCGGCGCCTCCGGGAATACCGGGATTGCGGTGTCACTACGCTTCGCCTCGGGCCAGCCGGTGACACGCTCGATGAACGCCTCGACAGCCTGGGCCAACTCATGGATCTCGTCGCCACCGTCAACGCCGAACCAATCATCTCACCGCAATAAAGGAAACCCATGAAGGCTCTTCTCTCCATCGAACTCGGCGGGCCTGACACGCTCGTGTTGTCCGACATCGACGCGCCAACCGCTGGCCCTGGCGAACTGTTGATCGAGGTTCACGCTGCATCCGTGAACTATCCCGATGTGCTGATCATCGAGGATCTGTACCAGGTCAAACCAGCGCGCCCGTTTGCCCCTGGGGCCGAAGTCGCCGGGGTCGTTACGGCGGTCGGCGACGGAGTCACCACGTTCACTCCCGGCGACCGAGTGCTGGCTGCGCCGGGGCACGGCGGCATGGTCGAACAGATCTCGGTCGACGCGGCCGGATGCCACAAGATCCCCGACGACATGCCGTACGACGAGGCAGCCTCGTTCCTGTTGACGTATGGCACGAGCCACTACGCGCTCCGCAGCCGAGCGGTCGCTCGTGAAGGCGAGTCACTGTTTATCCTCGGCGCTGCTGGGGGCGTTGGACTCGCCGCTGTTCAACTCGGCAAGGCGATGGGCCTCACCGTCATTGCCGGTTGTTCCAGCCAGGAGAAGGTCGATCTCTGCATTGCCAACGGCGCCGATGCCGGCATCGTCTATCCGCCAGGACCTCTCGACCGCACGCAGCAAAAGGAGCTGTCGAGTGAGATCAAGACGGCCGGAGGCGGTGGCGTAGACATTGTCTACGACGCGGTGGGCGGCAGCTACGCGGAGCCGGCGATCCGTGCCCTGAACTGGGAGGGGCGATTCCTGGTGATCGGCTTCCCTGCTGGCATTCCATCCATCCCCCTCAACCTTGCATTACTCAAGTCATGCCAAATCGTGGGCGTGTTCTGGGGCGCCTTCGTGTTCACCCAGCCCGATGTCCATCAGACAAACGTTGACGAGTTGTTTTCCATGTATTCGGCAAACCAGATCAAGCCCCACGTGACCAGCCGCTATTCTCTCGCCGACGGTGCCGCGGCGATCCGCGAACTCGCTGAGCGTCGGGCCAAGGGCAAGGTCGTCGTTGACGTCCGATAGCGAAAGCGCTCTACCTCGCCAGTGATCAGTCCTCGAACCCGACATAGGTGACAACGCTGTCATTGGAAGCCCGACGCGACTTCACATCGTTGGCAACGAACCGTGCGTCGGGATACCCCATGGCCACGCAAGTCATGATCACCTCGTCTTCGGGGATGTTGCCGTGTTCACGAACCACCGACGACTGCATGATTCCCTGGCCGTTGATCACCGTTCCGAGACCTCTGTCACAGGCAGCCAGCACGAGGCCATAGGTGGCCATGCCCACGTCAAAGTGGGCGACCGTGTCGTCGGCGAGTTCCTTGTCCATCGTGACCACGATCGACACCGGTGCATCAAACTGCCGGAACCCGCGCATCACCCAGTCCTGACGACGTTCCTTGTCGTCACGCTGAATCCCCATCGCCTCGAAGAGTTGAATGGCGATCTCAACCTGTCGATCTCGGTGGATGCCCTCGTAACCATGTCCCATCTTGATCTCACGATCGACACCGGCACCCGCCATCATCCGTTCGCTGTTGCCCTCGCGAATGAGTTCTAGAGGAGCACCCGTGATCACATGGAAGTGCCAGGGCTGCGTGTTCATCGAAGACGGCGCTCCCTTGGCCACTGTGATGATCTCGTCGATCACTTCCTTGGGCACCTGCGTCTTCTGGTAGCCGCGAATACTGCGGCGCTCGCCAACCAACGTCTCATAATCCATCCGAACAATTCAGCACATCTCAGAACGAACGACGAGTCGGGCAGCCAAGATCGACTTGGTCTGAAACTTGGACGGTCCCTAACCTCGGCTCATGCGTCTAGGTCTAAGCACTGGTTATTGGGGTTCAGGTCCGCCTTCCGGAGTCGTTGAGGCGATCGAGGTGGCCGACCGACTCGGGTTCGAACACATCTGGACTGCTGAGGCCTACGGCAGCGATGCCCTCACGCCACTGGCATGGTGGGGCGCCGCTACCCAGAACGTAAAGCTCGGCACCTCGATCATGCAGATGTCGGCCCGCACGCCTGCCGCCACCGCTATGGCAGCTATGACCATGGATCACCTCAGCGGAGGTCGTTTCATCGCAGGCATCGGCGCCTCTGGCCCACAGGTCGTGGAGGGTTGGTACGGCCAGCCCTACTCTCGACCCCTCGAGCGCACGAGGGAATACGTCAACATCATGCGGCAGATCTTTGCCCGTGAGGACACCGTCGGGTTCGAAGGCAAGCACTTCCAGCTCCCCTTCCCCCACGGTACCGGTCTGGGCAAATCGTTGAAGTCCACGGTGCATCCGTATCGCGAAGACATCCCCATCTATCTCGCCGCGGAGGGGCCGAAGAACGTGGCACTCTCCGCCGAGATCTGTGACGGTTGGCTTCCCCTCTTCTTTGCCCCAAAAGACAATCAGTTCTACAAGGACGCCCTCCAGTCCGGCATGGATGCCGGTGGACGCAACAACTGGGACGACTTCGAGATTGCCGCGATGTGCAGCCTCATCCCCGGCGCCGACGTCGACGATTGCGCCAACAAAATCCGCCCGATGCTGGCGCTGTACGTGGGCGGTATGGGTGCGAAGGGAAAGAACTTTCACTTCGACGTCTTTGTTCGCATGGGCTTTGAAGCTGAGTGCGACAAGATCCAACAGCTCTACCTGAGCGGCAACAAGGCCGAGGCCATTGCCGCGGTACCCCTTGAGATGTGCGAGGCGGTTGCATTGCTCGGTCCACCGAGCAAGATCAAGGACGAGCTTGCACTATGGGAGGAGTCGGTCGTCAACACCCTGCTGATCTCGGGGCCACCCCAGCTACTGGAGTTCGCCGCCGACCTGGTGAGCTGATCAGCTCGAAGCGAGCTGACGGCTGAACAGCGTGCCGCGTCCCGGGACCTCGTCGGCCACGCCGGCCAGGCGGAGCAAATGCCACAGCAACGCCATATTGCTTGACACGACAGGGATGCCCACCTCGCGCTCGAGGGCACTGGCTGCAGCCATCATTCGAAGGCTGGTGCAGGAAACGAACACGGCATCACAGTCCGCGTTACCTACGACCGTGCGGACGCCCGCGGCGATCGATGCTTCGGAGATGCGGGCGACCACGAGGTCGCTCGATTCGAGGAACGAGCCTAGTGCCGCAACGTCCAAGCCGGCATCGGTAAAATGCTGGGCGATCGGGCCCGTCACGTCCGCCGTGTAGGGCGTGACCACGGCGATCCGTTGCGCATCAAGAGCTCGGAACGCTTCAACTGCGGCCGAGATCGGGTTCGTGCTCGCAATGCCGGGATGTGCCGCCTGGATCCCGGCAGCGACGCCTGCAGCGCCGATGAGCGTGGCCGCCGACGTGCATCCGTAGCCGATGGCATCGAAGTCAAACTCCGGAGGCAATAAGGCAGCCGCGATGGGAAGCCTCGCCTCCATGTCCGTGAGCGTCTCCGGCGTGACCTCGAGTGCGTTAGGTATCCGCGAGTGAAAGAAGTCGACGCCATCAAGATCAAGCATCCGAGCTTCAGCTTCGATCGTCTGGTCTGATTCAAGCACGATGAGCCCGAGTCGGGCCCGAGCGCCAAACCCGTTGTCGGTGTCGAACGACAGCGGTATCAGTTCAGGAATGCTCACTCCGCGACCCTCTCGGCCTTCGCTTGCTGCGAGAAGAAGGATGCTCCCGTAGGGACTTCTGGGAATTCCATCGCATAGTTAGAGCAACGCACACGGTTCGTGCGCTCTCCCCGCACGACGTCGCCCTGATAGCGGCTCGGGAGATGGTTCTCCTGTAGCGCCTTGGAGTCCTCGGCTCGGTACTCGCTGATGAACAGAGTCCGGGGTCGATCCGAGTTGTTCGGCGCTGAACCGTGAAGCAAGCGGGTATGCATCAGGCAGGCGGAACCCGCTGGCCCGAACACCGGTACACCATCGTCGAGGTGCGCTGCTTCCACCTCAGCGCTGACGGCACCGGTGTAAACACCGTCGTGCCAGTGATCGAATAGTTCGCCGCGGTGTGTACCCGGCACGACGTTGAGTGGGCCGTTCTCGAGTGTCACGTCGTCGAGGAAGAAGAGCACGGTGACCAGGTCCTCGTTACTGTGTGGCTGGAACATGAAGTCCTGGTGGTACTTCACCTCCGTTGCTGTCCCGGGATGCTTGGCGTTGATCTTCGAGTTGTTGAACTCGATGTCGGGACCTATGAGCTGGGCCACCGCGTCGAGAGCTCGATTGTCTCGCATCACCTCGAGATACGCATCAGAAACTTCGACGGGTGAGGCCACTCGGCGAAGGGCCGGATGCTCGGGGCCGTGATCGACCTCGAGATCAAAGCGAGGTCGGTTGGCCAACGTCTCGCCGTAGGGCTCTGAGTACTCGCGGCTCTCATCAACCCACGCGGCGAAGTCGCTGACCAAGCCGTCAAGTTGGTCGGGCGTGAGTGCGCTTTCGACAAAGATGTAGCCGTTGGTCCAGTAGGACTCGATGTCTGCTTTGGAAAGTACGGGAGTATTCATCAGATCACCGGTAGTTCAGGAGTGGCCCTGCGGCTGAGCAACTCGGGGCCATTCGCACGGACAACCAAGTTTTCTTCATGGACCATTACTTTGCCCGGTTCCCACAGGAGGCCTGGCTCAAGCGTGAGCACCATATTCTCCTGAATCACGGTGTCATCGCTGGCAGTATGTGATGGCCATTCCGTCACCTGCATGCCAAGGCCATGGCCCATCCGGCCGACGTCATTGCCAAGGGAGCCGTTGGCTTTCAACACGTCATTCATCGCGGTGAAAACTTCCGATGTCGTCACACCGGGACGAAGGATCGCAAGTGCGGCCTCTGTTGCTTCCCACACGGCGCTATAGGCGTCGCGGGCACCCTGTGTCGATGTGGTGAACGCGAAGTTGCGATCGAAGTCGCTGAAGTAGCCATCGAACGTCGAGCCCGTGTCAAAGATCAACAGATCGCCATCGGAGATCTCCCGATCAGAAGGTTGACGGATGATGTCATCGATGCCACCGGGCCCAGTCGCACCCACAAGGTATGGCACATCGTCTGCGCCTTGGCGCAGTATCTCGGCCCGGAATGCAGCAAAGGCCTGGCGCTCGGTCATACCTGTCGACAACAGGTCGGGCAACTCGTCGAATGCATTCGAAACGAGTCCGCAAATGTGTCGATGCTTGGCAATCTCCCGCTCGCTCTTCACCATGCGCAGCCCGCTGATGATGTCGGTGACGTCCACGAACGTCCCAAGCTGAGCGCGCAGTCGATCGACGTCTCGAAGCGGCATCCGGAGATGCGTTTCCGGCCCCATCGGGACACCGAGGGAACCTTCGCCTACGACCTCTTGAATGCAGTCAACGAGAAGGGAAATACCATCGTCATCAGGGGCCGGGGACGACCAGGTTCGGACGTCATCGATCCATGTTGCCGACATCGAAGCGCCACCAATGGATGGGATGACGGCGATCGGCTTGCCGGAGGCGGGCACCACAGTGAACCAGGGCCGGGTCGGGCTCTGCCAGAACGGTGTGTGGAAGCCGGTGAAGTAGCGCACCTCTGGTTCGGTACAGACCAGGATCGCGCCAATGCCACGGTCGACCATGGCGATCTGACACCGCCGGGTTCGTTCCGCGTACTCGGCGGCCGGGAATCCTCGCTCAGGGCTCAACTCACACTCCATCGATTCGAAGGCCCCCCACTAGGTTGGAGCCGTGAACACTCCAGTATCTCTCGATCGGCTGCGAGCTGCGACTCCTGGCGTCGAGCATGTCCTGCACTTCAACAACGCTGGCGCTGCCCTCCCCCCCGATGTTGTGCTCTCGACAGTGATCAGCCACCTCGAACGAGAGGCCACCATCGGCGGGTACGAGGCCGCAGCGGAGGCCACCGATCGCCTCGAAGCCGTGTACGACTCGCTCGCCACCTTGCTTGGAGCGAAGCCGGACCAGATGGCTGTGGTGGAGAACGCTACTCGCGCCTGGGACATGGCCGTCTATGGCTATCCCTTTGTGGCCGGTGATCGAGTCCTGACGTGTCGAGGCGAATATGTGAGCAACGTTCTCGCCCTCCTTCAACTTCAGGAGCGCCACGGTATTGAGGTCGTGCTCATCGAAGATGACGAGTACGGCCAGATCGACCTCGACCATCTTGAGGACGAACTCGCCCAGGGAGCGGCGATGGTTGCACTCACCCACGCCCCAACCAACGGCGGTCTGATCAATCCGGCCGCGGCGGTGGGGGCACTCTGCGAGGAGCACGGCGCGTTCTATGTACTCGACGCCTGCCAGTCGGCCGGGCAGGTTCCCCTCGACGTCGGAGTCCTCAAATGTGACGTCTTGTCAGGCACGGGTCGTAAGTACCTGCGAGGTCCGCGTGGCACAGGCTTCCTTTATGCCGGACCTCGAGCGCTCGAACGTATCGAACCGCCATTCCTTGATCTCCACGCCGCAGAGTGGACTGGTGACAGGACCTATGAGATCCGCTCCGACGCCCGTCGTTTTGAAAACTGGGAGACGTACTACGCAGGCAAGCTCGGCCTTGGCGCGGCGATCGACTACACCCTCGAGCTTGGAGTAGAGGCCACATCCAAACGCATCCTGGCTCTCGGCTCCGAGCTCCGCAGCGCGCTCGACGCTCTGGATGCGGTGACCACCCACGACAAGGGCGAGATCCGGGGCGGCATCGTCACCTTCGCAGTAGACGGAATTCGCTCAGAGGACGCGCAGGCCCAGCTCAGCGCCCAACGGATCAACACGTCAACATCACCAGTGGGGCACGCCCGATTGGACCTGCCTCATCGCGGCCTGCCGACCCTCGTGCGCGCCTCGGTTCACTACTACAACTCCGAGGACGAGATCGACCGTTTCGTTGGTGCCGTCGATCAATTGCGCTGAGATCGCGGAGGATTCGTTGGGCGCCAGGACACAATCAACCAAAGCGTGCAGCCGTAGAGTCCTTCACTGATGGAAGGACTCCCAGTTCTCGATGTTGCGCCATTTCTCGCCGACCCGTCGTCGGTTGAGGCCAAGGCATTCGTGGACGCGCTACGCACGGCCTGCCACCAGGTCGGATTCGCGCACATCGTCGGGCACGGCATCAATCCAGCGCTCGAGACAAAACTTTTCTCCGAGAGTCGGCGGTTCCTTGATCTCCCACTGGCAACGCGAGAACAGTTGGCCCTCGTGAACAGCCCTGCATTTCGCGGCTACACGAGAGTCGGGGAGGAGCAGACGGCCGGCGGCGCTGATTGGCGTGACCAGCTTGACTTCGGGCCCGAGCAACTCGCGCCCGACCCCAATGAACTGGGACCCCCCTGGCTCCGGCTTCGGGGACCCAACCAGTGGCCAGAGACCGTTCCCAATCTTGGACCCCTGGCACTCGAATGGCTCGACAACATGCTGGTCCTGGGGATTCAGATGCTACGGGCTCTGGCACTCGCACTCGGACAGCCCATCGATACCTTCGATTCCGCATTCATCCCCACCCATGATCTACACGCCAAGATCATCCGCTATCCGGCCGGCAACCCAGCGACCGACCAAGGTGTCGGACTTCATCACGACTCCGGACTCCTCACCTTCATTCTTCAGAGCGAGATTCCCGGTCTCGAGGTGCGAATAGACGGCGACATGATCCCGATCCAGCCGCTCCCCGGTGCCTACGTCATGAATCTCGGTGCCATGATGCAGGCCGCGACCAGCGGCTACTTCTCGGCCACCCCGCATCGTGTGACGAGTCCGCGTGGCGATCACGACCGGCTGTCCATCGCTCTGTTCTTCAACCCTGCTTTCGAGTCCACCTTCGAAGCGTTGAACCTTCCGCCGGAACTGGCGAGCCAGGCCCGCCCTGAGGATGTCGATCTGAAGGGCGAGCCAATCCATCGTCTCTTCGGTGAGAACAATCTGAAGGTTCGCCTCCGCTCTCATCCCGACGTGGCTGCCCGTCACTACAACGACGTCGTCGCGCCCTAACGGGCGGTTCGATCTCCTATGGCTGAATCCAGTTTTCGCCCCGAGGTTCGTCGAGCGCTGCCCGCAGTGATCATTTTGCGCTTCGCCATCAACGTCGCCATGCGAATGACCTATACCTTTCTTCCCGCCTTCGCCCGTGGCGCGGGTCTATCGGTCGAGTCAATGAGCAGCGCACTCAGCGCGCGCGAACTCACCGCCCTCACGGCACCCATAGCCGGCAAGGCCAGCGACCGACTCGGACCGTTGACGATCATGAGCTATGGCGGCTTGGTCGCGGCGGCAGGTCTACTCATCGCCACACTTGGCGCGCCAGGGTTGATCGCCGGCATGCTGATCTTCGGATTTGGTCGCACTGCGCATCAGGTCGCCATGGGCTCGTGGATCGGCAACGTCGTTGCCTACGAGCGACGGGGGCGAGCCACCGGCTTGATTGAGCTCACCTGGGGCGGCGCGGCACTCGTCGGCTTACCGGTGGCCGGGCTCCTGATCGACGGTGTTGCGTGGTGGGCACCATTCAGCCTCTTGGGCGTTCTCGCCCTCGTGTCGGCACTGCGCGTGCGCGCCCAGGAACCGCGGCGAGCACGCCAGACGAACCATGAGGCTCGAAAGCCCCACATGACCAAGACGGCGGTCGCAGCTCTTGCCACGAACGCAGCGATGACCGCCGCAGCCCAGTTCCTCTTTCTTGGTCACGGACTCTGGCTTGAGGACACCTATGGGCTCGACACGGCTGAGATCGGCCTGGCCATCGTGGCCGTTGGAGCGGTAGAGGTCATCGCCACAATGGGTTCATCCCGATTGACGGATCGCCTCGGGAAGCGACGCTCCATGCTCGGCGGTGCTCTCTTGATGACCAGCGCGTTGATCGTCCTCGCCGCCTACAGTTCGCCGCCGCTGTGGCTTGGGCTCCTAATCCTCGTGATTGCGTTTCTCGGATTCGAATACGGGATCGTGTCCGCCATACCACTGGTCTCAGAGCTGGACCCCGGGGCTCGCGCCGAGATGGTCGGGCGCGCCATCAGTATCTCCACCGTCGTTCGTGCGGTCATCACCCTGCTGGCGACGGCAATTTACGTCAGCCAGGGCTTCACCATGCTCATGGTCGTTGCTTCCGGCGCAGGTACTATCGCCGTTTTGCTCGCTGCCTTCTTCATGGTCGAGCCGGCGTAAGAATCTCTTGCCACAGAGTCCACCAAGGAGCACCCTTTCGCCATGACCACCGAGCGTGTATGCACCGAGGACATCCACACATTTGCAACCGATGGAGTTGTCTGTCTGAGGGGCATAATCGAACAGGACTGGATCGATCGTCTTCTCAACGGCGTAGAACACACGCTGGCCAATCCAAGTCCGCGAGGCCGCCTATGGAATCGTGATAGCGAAGGACGAGAGTCCCGCTACGACAGTCAGGTCTGGCGAACTCGACCGGAATACGGCGATTTCGTCCGCAGCTCCCCCCTGGGCGAGATTGCCGGGCGCCTGATGCGGTCGTCACGCGTGAACTTCTTCTTCGATGCCATGTTCTCTCGGGCTCCCGGCACTCAGTTCCGAACCCCGTTCCACCAGGATGAGCCGGTCTGGTCGGTCAACGGGTTTCAGACCGTGTCCTCGTGGATGCCGCTTGTCTCAGTTGCGAGTTCGAGCGCGCTCGAGGTGGTGCGGGGGTCCCATCTCTGGGCTCAGACCTTCGAGCAGCCAAATTTCGGTGCACTCACCGGCGACGCCCGCGATCAGGTGGCATTCGGTCATGACACGGTGCCGATCCCTGACATCGAAGGCAATCGAGATCGATACGAGATCCTCAGCTGGGACATGGAGCCCGGCGATGTCATGTGTTTCAACGGCCGCTGCATCCACGGCGGCTCAGGAAATCTTCCCGATGACCGCGACCTGAAGGTCTTCAATACGAAATGGCTCGGCGACGATGTACGGGTCGACTTCAGAAAGACCGGGATGGACCCTGACCACTCCGAGGCGATGACGGCAGTGGGGCTGGGGCCAGGCGACCGACTCGGCACCCACCTCTACCCCGAAGTCTGGACGCTGCAGTCCTAAACAACGTGTTGGCGCCTAGTGGTACATCATGTATTCGTTGAGTTCCCACGCTGACGGCGGCTCCGCTCCATCGAACGAACCCTCGGCGGCCAGGTATCGACCCCATTCCTCGCGCTTGTTGGCGACATAGTTGTCGACCAAGTCTTGACCGAGAGCCACAGAGAATGATGTGTCGGCTTCAAGTTGATCAAGCGCCTCGTTCAGGTTCGCGGCCACACACACATCGGTGTTGACCTCTTCGAATCCATCACCGGTTTCCGCGGGCGGACAGTCAAGTTCGTTCATCACTCCGAGGCGGGCGGCGGTGAGAACGGCAGCCATTCCGCTATGGATGTTGACGGCGCCATCTGCGACACGGCTCTCGATGCGGGTACCGGCTCCACGCGCCGGCGGCACGCGAGTGGCGACGCAGCGATGGTCCCAGCCCCAGTTCGCCCAATAGCCACTGAGCTGAGCGGGCTGAAGTCGACGGTAGGCGTTGACGGTCGGGGCAAGGATCGCCGCCATCGCCTGATGGTGGGCACACAAACCGGCAATCGACTGTTTGGCGAGCGTGGAAATGCCGTCTTCGTCCGACGTGTCGGCGAACGCGTTGTTGCCGTCAGCGTCCACGAGAGACATGTTGAAGTGCACACCCGTACCGCTGATGTCGGCAAATGGTTTGCCCAGAAAGGTCAGGTCGAGGCCGTGGGACAAGGCGATCTCACGCGCCATCACCCTGAACAGGAAGATGTCGTCGGCGACAGCGAGGGCATCGCCGAACTCCAGCGTCAACTCAAACTGGGACTCATCGAACTCAGCGTTGATCGATTCGGGACGGAAACCGCATTTCGAAGCCGTGCGCATGATGTCGTCGATGATGCCGGTGGGGTCGTTGGCGGGGCCGGTGCCGTAGACCATCGCCCGTGGGTTGTCGTAACGCTTCCAGCCGCCTTCTCCATCGGGTTCGATGACGTATGCCTCAAGCTCGACCCCGATCTGAACCGTGTACCCGAGTTCGCCCCATGCCGCGATGGCTTGCTTGAGGACGTGGCGAGCGGAATATGGAAAGGGTTCGCCGTGCATCGAGAGATCGGCGATGGCAACTGCAGTTGAGTCATCCTCCCATCCAGGACGAAGCGACGACGGATCCATCGTGGCGTGGAAGTCGATCAGGCCTTCGAGAAGATAAGAGCCGGGTGCAGGGCTCATGCTCCGGTCATAGCCAAGGCCATAAAGCGCGGCGCAATGACCGGTACCGCGCTCGGCGAGATGGGTCGGCAGATACTTGCCTCGGGCCAAGCCGAGGTGATCTGGGAACATCACCCTGACGCGGTCAGATCCCGCAATTTCAGATGCCATCGATCAAACTCCCCAATTTCGTTCGGCAGCGAATGAAGCTAGCCAAGATTCTTAGCTCTGTCAGCCGGGTGCCCCGCCAAACTACTCAAGTCCGAGCGACGATCTCTGACGACTAGGGCGTGGGTGGGAAATCGCGGCGTCAGTCGTTGAGCGCCTCTCATGACATTCGCTCGCGGTTTACGCTGTACGTAGACGATCTGCCAGACTGAACTGAAGTCGTAGAGGAGCCTCCATTGAGTCAGACCGAGACGCAAAACAGTCGCTTGCCAGCGCGCACGTTCCTCTCCCCTGACCAAGAACAGGCCGAAAACAGCGGCGACGTTCCCGGCGCGTATGACATCCCGCTTGAGGAGGTCAACCCGCTCAACCCCCACCTGTTCAAGGAGAACCGCTGGCAGGAGCATTTCGCCCGTCTACGCGCCGAAGATCCAGTTCACTTCAACGAACTCGAGTCATCAGGCCGCTACTGGAATCTGACGAAGTGGGAAGACATCCGGGCAGTAGACGGCGACTGGAAAACCTTTTCATCAGCGGGCGGGATCACCCTTGGCCCTCCGCTGGGCAGCGAGCGCCAGAGTGCCGCCACCCAGCAGGGCTCTTTCATCGCCATGGATCCACCGACTCACAGGGAACAACGGCGCACGGTTCAGCCCGTTTCGGCACCCAGCAATCTCCGTAATATCGAGCCACTCATTCGCGAGCGCACGGCACGGGTACTGGACTCCCTCCCCGAGGGCGAGACCTTCGACTGGGTCGATACCGTCTCGATCGAGCTCACGACTCTCATGCTCGCGACACTCTTCGACTTCCCACTCGAGGATCGCCGAAAGCTCACGCGCTGGTCCGACATCGTCTTTGCGATCCCGGAGCCTGGTGGCATTGTCGAGACCCAGGCGCAAAAGCGCGACGAATTCTTGGAGTGCCTCGAGTACTTCGAACACCTATGGGAGGACCGTCGCACCAATCCGGGCAACGATCTGGTGACGATGCTGGTTCATGGCGAAAACACCAAGGACATGCCCACGATCGAACATCTCGGCAACCTCATCCTTCTGATTGTCGGTGGCAACGACACGACCCGCAACACCATGTCGGGCGGCGTCTACGCGCTGAACAAGTTTCCCGATCAATTCGACAAGTTCTTGGCCGATCCTGGCCTGATCCCAAAGATGGTTCCGGAGATCATTCGCTGGCAAACCCCGCTTTCCTACATGCGCCGTACCGCAAATGAGGACACCGAGATTCGCGGCAAGAAGATCCGTAAGGATGACCAGCTACTCATGTGGTACATCTCGGGCAATCGCGACGAGGAACTGTTCGAGCACGGCGATGTGCTCGATATCGAACGACACAACGCCGACCGACACCTCGCCTTTGGCTACGGCATCCACTTCTGTATGGGTAGCCGGATGGCTGAATTGCAGCTCCGTATTCTCTGGGAAGAAATCCACCAGCGCTTCGCACGCATCGAGGTTCAAGAAGAGCCAAGTTTCGCGTTCTCGTCGTTCGTGCACGGCTACACGGAACTGCCTGTTCAGGTCACGCGCAGGTAAATACGCTCGCCGAGCGGGCACGCATGAACGACCTCAAAGGCGTCGGTCGAGGTAGGCGCGAGCAATCTGCTGAAGTCTCTCGCGTCCAAAGCTCGGATCGTGCCCACCATGAACCACGTTGACCGGAAGTTCGAGCAAGCGCTGCATCGTGGTGCAGTAGTCGGCGACGTTGGAGTGGTGGAGTTCGTCGAGCAGAGGTCCGTCATAGATCGCGTCACCGGAGAACAGCGTTCCAGTCGCTGCCTCCCATAGGCCGATCGATCCCGGTGAATGGCCGGGGAGGTGCAAGACCTCAAACTGACGATCACCCAGGTCGATAATGTCGCCTTCGTCGATAAGCCTCGTGACCCGAGCCGGCTTCTGGCAAAAAGTCTCGAGCTCAACCCCGGCGGGTAGTGCTCTGACGAACAGAGAGTCGGTGACCTCGTATCCGGCCCGGGCCAGGCCCTCGACCTCCTCGATACCCCACGCCTCAACCATGTCGAGCGACGTGAGGGGCGGATCCTCGAGTTGGGCAGCCTCAGCCGGGTGTACCAACACGGAGTCGAATTCGTGATGCGAGCCGATGTGGTCGTCATGGCCGTGGGTCGCCACCGCAAGCACAGGCTTGTCAACGATGTCGGCCACCTCCGTCGACAGGCTTGCCACACCCATACCCGTGTCAACGATCAGGTCGCGGTTCAGACCGCGCACGTGCCAGATATTGCAACGCATCAACTCGATGACGTGTGGTTCCCACAGCATTGTGATGTCGTCATCGATCTTGCGTCGTTCAAACCACGTATCTACGAGAGGAAACGTCACAAGCAGTACTCAATCACACGTGAGGGTCAGTACAGACGGATCGAGCCGTGCTCAACGTCGACTTCGGCTGTCTCGTACTCGGGATCGCCGGGCATGTACACCAGGTATTCCCCGTCGGGATCGTCGACCCGTAGATGCGCGGCCTCGGGCCGTAGGGCGGCGCGGGCAAGCGCCTCCCCAGCCGTCTCGAACCGGTCGAGGCAGGCGAGCATCCGGTGGGTGACCGCCATCAGCTCCAACTCCCCCGCTCGCCACGCGCCTATGGCATCCCCGGGCTTGATCCATTGGGTGGCAACGATCTCGCTCGAATCATGCCGAGGGACCTGTTCCAGCGGCGCTTTGGTCACAAAGAAGCGTGCGTCGAATCGTCGAGGCGGACCCACCGGAGTGACGAAGCGAGCGACCTCATGCAGAGCTGACAGGTCTAGGACGATCTCATGCTGCTCGAGCAATGCGCAGAAGCCATCGCCCCCGTCCTGATCAAGGGCGGTTCGCAGCTCGGCGAGGAGACGCGCGTCGACCGCAGGTGTGCCAAGGAGCATTCCAACCTCCTCGACGGTCTCGCGCACCGCGGCGAACCACCAGGCCAGGCCACCCGACTCAACGTCGAGCATTACGGACGCATCGGCATCACTGAGGTTGATGCCGACCCTTGCGGCGTTGGCTGCGTCCGCCTGGTCGACACGCCCGCCCGGATACACCCACGCGTTGGCGCCGAAGGCGAGTTGGCGAGCACGCTGCACCATCAGGACCTCAAGGTCTGGCCCATCTCTGATGACAAGCACGGTGGCCGCGTCGCTAACCGGAACGGCGCCAGGATCATCAATGTGTTGGTTGCGGTGAAAGGCCGGCATCAGCTGCTGAGGCGCAGGACTTGACCAGCATGGTCTGGATGGTGCACGCCGTCACTGAAGGCGGGCACACCGTTGACGAGAAGGTGATCGATGCCGTCGGCGGGAAGCCCCACATCCTGAATCAGGCCTGGCGCCCCTGAGCCGTCAACGACGAGGGCACCGCGAATCACTATGTCGAAGCCAGCCATCTCAGAAGCCTGGGTAGTTCGAGAAGCTCGCTGCGACCATGCCTTGGGGCACGGTGCCATTCCCGGCGATCTGTGTGGAGAAGGACATTCGGGCAGCTTGGTAGATGCCTCCCCTCGGGGCAAGCCCGCTCCAACCTGAATCTCAACCCCGAGGTCCGCAGATTGTCAGAGTGGTTCGGTCGTGGCCATGTCGGCTCTGGTCGTCTTGTGCGTCCGGCTGTTGAGTTCGCCCGGGTCGGCCAATCCCGTGTGCAATGTGCATCACATCCGGCACGTTGTAGGCAAAGACCGTGTTTCCGTTGGACTAGTCAGCGTTGTTCTCACCGATCCGTCAGTCTTCGATCAGCACGGGCGGGATGTTTTCGCTGAAGCGGGCGGTGAAGACCTCGTCGGGAATGGCGATCGTCTTCTTGTACTGCTCGACTGGTATCCCGCGTGGATACGGCTTGCTCTCGTCGAACGCTGGCTGCGGCACCGGACTCTCTCCGCGCTCGAAGGCCGTTGGACTCCGGTAGCGGTTCAGTTCGTCGGCCGAAATCCCGGCAAGGTCGACAACCTCTGGATCTATCCAGGCCCGGCCGTCAATGGGCTGAGCGGATGTGGCGATCTCCAGGCTCATGTCCTCGGGGCCAGCGAAATAGATCGAGTGGCAAATGCCGTGATCAAGAGGACCGAACACCGTGACACCCCTCGACCGGATCCGGTCTCGCATGGCCAAAAGGTCGTCGTGCGTGTCCACGTTGAACGCCACGTGCTGCATCGCGCCGCCAGCGCAGGGGGTGCCGGCGCTACCCGCATGCGTCACACCAATCGTGCGGTCGATTCCGGCAATATCTGGCGTTTCCACGAAGGCGACATAACAACTGTCGTTCATCTTGACAAACCCGTGCCACGCACCCTCCACACCATGCATCCAGTAGAGGGCCACCAACTCGCATCCCAATACGTCGTTGAAGAACGCGATCTGTGCCTTGATGTCCTTGGTGGCGATCGCCAGATGATGGATTCCGTTGTTACCCGACATCTCAAGGACCCTAGTGACCACCAGTCCTCTGAGGAAGCTGGTCGTGGGACCGTTGGCTGCGTCTACGCTCGGACCATGTCTGACATGGTGATCAAGCCGGTCTCGCCAGTCTTTGGCGCCGACGTGTCCGGTATCGATCTCGACGTATCGCTCGACGACTCGACGTTCGCCGCAATGCATCAGGCATTCGTTCGCTATGGCGTGCTCTTCTTCCGCAACCAACAGGTCATATCCGAGGCGACGCAGGTGGCCCTCGCCCGTCGCTTTGGACCGCTCCACACACATCCGGCCGCGCCGACCACCGATGCCGACGCCGCAGTCTTTGTGATCCATACCCATCGGGACTCCATCGTGGCTAACGGCAACGGCTGGCACACCGATGTCTCGTGCGACGAAGAGCCCCCCATGGCCACGATGCTTCATATCCACACCCTTCCCGAGGGCGGAGGAGGCGACACGCTGTTTGCCAGTATGGAAGCCGCCTATCAAGCATTGCCCGGCCAGTTGAGGGAGAGACTCCGGGGGTTGAGCGCCCTCCACGAGTCAGAACACGTCTATCGAGGTCGCTATGCAGATCGTGGTGTCGACGATCGGGAGACGACGTACCCCACAGCCGAGCATCCTGTGGTTCGTACCCATCCGGAGACCGGACGGCTGAGTATCTATGTCAACCGCTCATTCACCACTCGCATCGTGGGGATGGACCTGACCGAGAGCGATGAATTGCTCCGGTGGCTGTTTCGCCATGTGGAACGTCCCGAGTTCCAAGTTCGTCTCCGTTGGGCCAAGAACGATCTTGCGCTCTGGGACAACCGATGTGTCCAGCACTTCGCCATATGGGACTACTGGCCCAACGAACGGAAAGGCAACCGGGTGACGATCCTCGGAGACCGACCGTTCCTCGACCCGAACTCAGTCGAGCCACCGGTGTCCAATCTCCGGCTGTCCGGAGGGAGCCTGGCCCCCAAGGCCCGGCATATAGATTCATAAGAATGTTGACGTCATATTCGTGTGAATGTAGTTTCCTGTAAATGAAGCCAGCGGAAACGAGCTTTCTCGCCAACTATCTGCCCTACCTTTTGCGCCAGGCAGACCAAACTCTTTCAGCCCCCTTCTACGCCGTGCTGACCAAGCACGAGGTAGCTCGTTCTGAATGGCGGGTCCTTGCGGTTCTTGAGGAGTTCGAAGAACTCAGCGTGATCGAGTTGGCCGACGCCTCGCTCAGCCCTCAGCCGACCGTTACCCATGCCGTGCGCCGACTCGAAGGACGCGGTCTAGTCACCCGGACTCAAGGAACCGAAGACAGGCGCCAGCGATTTGTTTCGATCACGGCCGCCGGGATCAAACTCACCAGGGCGCTGGCGCGTGAAGCCAAGACGCTCGAGGCCGATGCTCTCGCGAACGCAGGCGACCTCTCTGCACTTGTTGCACAACTTGAAATTCTGACCACGAGTGTGTCCACCCGTGTGCCCCAAAGAGGAGACGTCAGTGCCTGACCACAGACCCACCCCGGCCCAACTTGATGCCGCGGACCCATTGGCCGCGTTACGAGACGAATTTGAACTTCCTGATGGGATCTATCTCGTCGGCAACTCGCTCGGTGCGTTGCCCAAGGCAGCACGGGACTACGTAAACACGGAGTTCGATCGTTGGAGCACGTTGGGAGTTGAGGGTCACTTCACCGGCGACCTCGCCTGGAAGGATTACCACGAGTTAGTGACCGGCCAGTTCGCGGCGCTCACCGGAGCACTGCCTGACGAGGTCGTGGCGATGAACTCGTTGACCGTCAACCTGCATCTGCTGATGGTCAGCTTCTACCAGCCGACGGCAGCACGCCACAAGATCCTGATCGAGGGTCACGCCTTTCCTTCAGACCATTTCGCCGTCGAATCGCAAATCCGTCAACGCGGATTTGATCCGAGCGACTCCCTGATCCTTCTTGAGCCCCGCAGCGGCGAACAAACGCTTCGACTCGAGGACACCCTCGCCGCTATCGCCGACCACGGCGACGAACTGGCCCTGGTTTTCCTCCCGGGAGTTCAGTACTACACCGGACAGGTCCTGGCGATGCACGAGATCACTACAGCCGGACACGCTGTCGGCGCCATCGTTGGATTCGACCTCGCCCACGCAGTCGGCAACCTTGAACTCAGCCTTCATGACTGGGATGTCGACTTCGCCGCCTGGTGCACGTACAAGTACCTCAACAGCGGCCCCGGCGGCGTCGCGGGGGCGTTCGTGCATCAGCGTCATGTCACCGACCAGCGCCTACCCAAACTTCACGGCTGGTGGGGAACGAACAAGACGAGTCGTTTCGAGATGGCAACCGACTTTGACGCGATCCCTACGGTGGAATCGTGGCAGCTCTCAAACGCACCAGTCCTGCTCATGGCATCACTGCGCGCCTCGCTCGACATCTTTGACAAGGCCGGAGGAATGGGTCCGCTTCGCCGAAAGACGGAGCAGCAGATTGAGTTCTTCGACCGGCGCCTCAAGGAGTCCCTCGGGGACCGCGTTGAGAACATCACGCCCAAGGCGCTTGCCGAACGCGGCTGCCAGTTCGCGTTGCGCGTCACCAACGACGATGGCCGGCGAGTCTTCGAAGCGTTGGAGAACGCCCGAGTGCGTTGCGATTGGCGCCACCCCGACGTGATTCGGGTCGCGGCAGTGCCTCTCTACAACTCATTCGACGACATCGATAGGTTCGTCGACATCCTTGACGGGATTGTGCGATGAAGGGTCCGATCGCCATTGCAGGGGCCGGGCCAGCGGGATCGCTTCTCGCCATCTATCTCGCTCGCCAGGGCCACGACATCACGGTCTATGAGAGCCGTCCCGACCTGCGGCGAGCCGACATCGGAGCTGGCCGGTCAATCAATCTTGCGCTCGCCACACGGGGCATTGTCCCCCTGGTCGATGTCGGCGTGATCGACAAGGTGAATGAGATCACCATCCCGATGCGAGGCCGGATGGTTCATGCCGTTGACGACCCGACCCCCGTGCTCCAGCCGTACGGCATCCTCGAACACGAAGTCATCCATTCAGTTTCTCGGAGGGGACTCAACGCGATCCTGCTTGATGCGGCGGAGGCCACTGGGCGCGTGACGATCGAGTTCGAGCGTCGACTCGACGCCGTCGACTTCGACCAGTCGCTTCTGCATTTCCACGACACCACCACTGAGCCGTTCGGCGTGGTATTCGGTGCCGACGGCGCCAACTCTCCAATTCGCGAATCACTCATCGCCCAAGGAGCCTGCACCTTTGATCCCCAGGCGCTCGGTCACCGGTACAAGGAACTCACCGTGCCCTCGGCCGACGATGGGACGTACCTTCTTGATCCCTTCGCGCTTCACATCTGGCCAAGGGGCGAATTCATGCTCATTGCGCTCGCCAACCCCGGCGGCGACTTCACCGTCACGCTCTTCGCTCCAACGGAGACATTCGACTCGCTGACCTCGGTGGACGAGATCGGGTCGTTCTTTGACAAGTATTTCCCGGAGTTCGCAGCACTCGTCCCCGACCTCGAAGCGCAGTTCGTCGAAAACCCCACGGGCAAGCTCGCAACGGTCCGGGTGACCGGCTGGAGCTATCAAGACCGAGCGGTGCTGATGGGCGACGCCGCCCACGGTGTCGTTCCATTCCATGGCCAAGGCATGAACGCGGCAATGGAATCAGTTCGAGTGCTTGACCACCACCTCCGTGCCTCACCCGATGACCTCGCCGCCGCCTTCGACGCCTACGAGACCGAACGAAAACCCGATACCGATGCCATCGCCGATATGGCCATCAACAACTACATCGAGATGCGGGCCGGAGTCGTCGACCCTGACTATCTCGCCAAACGAACACTGGCCCTCGAGCTCCAGCGGCGCCACCCGGCCCATCTGAGCCCTCGCTACAACATGGTGATGTTCTCCACCATGCCCTACGCCGAGGCGCAAGACCGAGCCGCCCGACAAGGCGAGATCATCGAGGCTGCCATCGCCGATCCATCCCTCGACGTCGACGCCCTAGTCAGCGCACTTCCGCTACTCCCCGATAATGACCCACTTGCCGACCCCAGAGCCCTCTCCACATCATGAGCCTTCCCTTCGAAAACGACGACAAATTCACCTACGGCAACTATCTGATGGTGCCGGAACTGTTGACCTTGCAGCGCTGTGTCTCCCATGACCCAGAAACAGGCAAGCCTGAGCATGACGAGACGCTGTTCATCATCATTCATCAGGTCTACGAACTCTGGTTCAAGCAGATCCTGCACGAGGTCGACTTCATCGTCGCACAGCTCAACGACGATCAGATCAGCGCCGCCCAGAATCACCTCAAACGAGTGCTGAAAATCCTGAAGACTCTGGTCGGCCAACTCGATGTCCTGGAAACCATGACACCGGCCGAGTTCGCCAGCTTTCGATCGTTCCTCGCCAATGCCAGCGGTTTCCAGTCCGCACAGTTCAGGGAACTCGAATTCGCGCTCGGCATCAAGGACCGCATCCAGATCGACTGGTTCACCGGCGACGAAGGGGAACGACTCGCTCAACGCCACCATTCCCCCACCCTTTGGGATGCGTTCGTTGGTGTCATGCATCGTCAGGGTGCGCCAGTGCCCACCCACGTTCTGAACCGTGATGTTCGTGAGACAGTTGTCGAGAACGCCGAACTGCAAGCAGTGATCATCGACCGTTATAGCGACGAGGGCTTCGCCGGGCTCTGCGAGACGCTTACCGATCTCGACGAAGGCCTTCAGGAGTGGCGTTATCGCCATGTGATGATGGTCAGGCGCACCATCGGCACAAAGATGGGTACAGGCGGTTCTGACGGAGCCGCGTATCTGGCAACCACCTTGTTCCGGCCGGCATTTCCCGACCTTTGGGCCATACGAACGGCCTTCTGACCTTTCGAGGAAGCGCAATGACAAGCCCCGCAACTTCCACCGTTGACTCGGCTCAGGTTCGAGCCTTGGTCGTCGAAGCGGTCGAAGCATCCGCCGAACTGATGGAATCGTCCCCCGTAGCGGACCAGTGGGACGAAGCCTCCGCCCTTGAGGGCATGACCGTCGGCGCCCTAGGTGATCGATTTCTTACGCTCGACGATTTCTGCCGCACGCGCATGATCGAAGTGCTTCTCCACCTCGATGACCTCGCTGTCAGTACGGGTCAAAGCCGCCCCGTGACAGACCCGACCGGCACCGCGATCGTTATTGACATCTCCGTAGGAATCGCTCGACACACGCATGGCGACTGGAACGTTCTCTATGCGCTCGCCCGCGCTGAACGATCAGCCACCGACCCCGTCTTTCCTGCCTTCTAACGCGCACCGCGATCGCTGGCATTCCCACAAGGCGCCATGGGCCTCGAGGAAAGCCGTGATACCACCGCCGAGCACAACTTTCCGCAGCTCAGACCTCGGCCAGCACCTTTAGCCGGCGATGGGTGTTAACCACCGATGGCTATCGACGGCCGCTCCAACCTGGATATCAGTCAGTGCCTCGCGGAGCCTCAGCGTGTTCGGTCCCGGCTTGCCATCTCCGACCAGCACAGTGTCGCCCTCGAGTTTGAGCGTGCCGACAGGGGCGATGATGGCGGCCGTTCCCGACAGGAAGGCCTCACCACGAGTCGCCCACTCACGCAACTCATCAAGCGAGATGCGACGCTCCTCGACTTCGTAACCGAGATCGGCGGCAAGAGCCAGAACCGATGACCGGGTAACACCGTGCAGGAACGAATCGTCGAGCTCTCGAGTGATGACCCGATCGTTGTCGACCAGGAAGAAGTTCGCGGCGCCCGTCTCCGTGACATCGCCACCGGAGGCAAACAGCACCTGGTCAGAACCGTGTGTTGCCTTCGCGTCCAGCGTCGGGCCGAGCGCCATTGCATAGTTCGCGCCGGCCTTGGCCCGGCCGAATTGAGGCGTCGTTCGCGGCGTGTTCGTCTCGACATAGATGGTGAGCGGGCGCACTCCTCCAGCAAAATAGTCGCCGACTGGAGAAGCGAAAACGTAGAACAAGGCCGAATTGCTCGGTGTGGCAGCAGCCCCGATATTGACCTGCATTCCGAGCAGCGTTGGACGTAGGTAAAGCGATCCTGGGGCATCGGGAGTGTGGGATGCGTTGGCCTCGGCCGCGTCGATGATCATGGTCTTGACCAGCTCAACGTCGGGAACCGACATGTACAGCTGGGCGACAGTCTTGGCCAGACGACGGACGTGTTCATCGAGTCGAAAGATCGCCAGCGAGCCATCGTCTTGGCGAAACGCTTTCAGACCTTCGAAGCAGGTGCTGCCGTAGTGCAATGCGTGTGTGGCCGGATGAAGCGAAAAATTTTCCATCGGCTCGGCCGAACCGCTATATCGGTAGTCATCACCTGCTTCCATCCGGGCGATTGTGATCTTGTCGCCGAAGAGCGTGCCAAAGGGAGCCGCAAAAGGATCTGCTGCCTCGACTGGTGAAGATTGACTGGTCATGATCCTCCGATTGACGACCGAGTGTGATCGGTTCATCGTACGTGCGATCGTCGCCGGCCGGAAGCCACGGCGCTACGGTTTCCTATGCTCGCCGATTCGTCGATTACCTCGACCATTCCCTACGACCAGCCAGGAGTCCTCCACGGGCATCTGCATCTACCTCATAGTCGCGATGACTCGGCCTACGGGGCGATCATGATTCCGATCTCCGTCATTAACAACGGGCAGGGTCCAACCGTGCTACTCACCGGCGGAAACCATGGCGACGAGTACTACGGTCCGCTGGCGCTGACCCGCTTTCTCGCCACAATTGATCCCGCCACGATTACCGGTCGAGTGATCGTCGTGCCATACATGAACTACCCGGCCTTCTCGGCCGGGGCCCGCACGTCGCCCATCGATGACGGCAATCTCAATCGCGTCTTCCCCGGCTCGCCAACCGGCACCGTCACCCAGCGGATCGCCGACTACATGACCCGCTATCTGCTTCCCATGGCCGACGCCGTCCTGGATATCCACGACGGCGGCCGGACGCTCGAGTTCATGCCGATGGCGTCAACTCATGTTCTCGAGAACAAGGGCGACGAGGCCCGAAATCGCGAGGCCGCTGCGGCTTTCGGCGCGCCATACGTCACCTGCTTGGTCGAGCTCGATCAGATCGGTATGTGGGATTGCACAGTCGAGGAATCCGGTACGGGGTTCGTCACGACAGAACTCGGCGGCGGCGGCACGACCCGGCCCGACCTGATGCGCATCGCTAGCCAAGGAGTCGTGAACGTGTTGCGCCATTGGGGTGCTATGACGGGCACGACCGCACCAGCGGCCTCTGCCGTGCTTCACATCCCCGACGACAACGCCTACGTCATCAGCGCCGGTGAAGGACTGATTGAGTGGCTCGTCAATCTCGGCGACCCAATTGCAGCAGGGCAGCCGATCGCACAGGTCTACAGCACCGTGCACCTCGGGAATGCGCCAGAAGAAATCCTCGCCACCATTGACGGAGTACTCGCCATGCGCCACTACCCGGGCACGGTGAAGATGGGTGATGCGATCGCCATGCAGGCAACCCTCACGCCAGCGCCCTGATTCCTCACTCGGTTAGCTCTTCACGAACAACTTGCGGGGCACATCTGCCAGCAACTCGTACCCGGTCTCGGTCACGAGCACCGATTCGGTGATCTCGAGTCCCCAGTCCTCCTGCCAGAGCGCAGGCATGAAGTGGAAGGTCATACCCGGCTTCATCTCCGTGAGCTCACCGGGCCGGATGCTGATGTTTCTCTCGCCCCAGTCAGGCGGATAGCTCAGCCCAATGCCGTATCCGGCGCGGCTTTCCTTGTCGTAGCCGTAGGACCGGAGATCAGTGATGAACGCGTGGTGCATGTCCTCGAACGTGTTTCCCGGAGTGACTGCGCCGAGTCCGGCCTCGATCGAGGACAACAGCGCCTCTTCGGCAGCCATCCATGAAGCGGGAGCAGGGCCAAGATGGATCGTGCGCGACAGGGGCACGTGATAGCGACGATGCACGCCGGCGACCTCAAAGAATGATCCTTCACCGGTCACGAGTTCGCGGTCGTCCCATGTGAGATGAGCGGCGCTTGCGTCCGCACCCGTCGGCATCATTGGCACGATGGCCGGATAGTCGCCTCCGTGTTCCGGCGTTCCTTTGATTCCGGTGTGATAGATCTCCGCGACCAGATCGTTCTTGCGGATCCCTGGCTCCATCACCTCAAGAATGCGCTGGTGCATTTGGGTCACAATCGTGCCCGCAATACGCATGTAGTCGATCTCTCGGGGCGACTTCACCAGGCGAAGCCAGTTCACGAGGCTGGTGGCATCCACAATCGTGGCGTTGGGTACGTGCTCGACCAGACGGGCATGGGCACGTGCGGAGTAGTAGTAGTTATCGAACTCAACCCCGATCCGTCCCGTTCCCCATCCGCGGTCGCTCAGTGTCGTGGTGGCGAGATAGTCCATGGCGTGACGCTCGGTGGACATGACGTAGTGATCGGGATAGCCGACGATGTCGCCGTCGCTGAGATAGGTCGTTCGCCTCGCGCCGTTCGCGTCCATGCCACGCCCGAACCAGACCGGGTCACCGGCGCCTCCGACAATTACACACTGAGGAGTGTAAAACGACCAGCCGTCGTAGCCAGTGAGCCACGACATGTTCGATGGGTCGTGCACTATCAGTGTGTCGATGCTCTGCTCGGCCATTGCCGCGCGTGTCGCGGCCAGACGCGACGCGTATTCATCGCGACCAAAATGAAGGATGGCATCGCTCATACGGCATCCAGTGCTTGCGCCAGATCCGCGAGCAGATCATCGACGTGTTCGATGCCGGCCGAGTAACGAACCAGTCCCTCCGGGATCCCAAGGGCCTCCCGCTCTTGTGGCGTGCACTCGACATGGCTCGTAGTCGCCGGCGGCCCCACCGTGGTCTCCACTGCTCCGAGATTTGCTGCGCGATGCGCGAGCTTCAGGTGCGGGAGGAAGCCCTTCACCGCATCGAGGCCTCCCTCGATGGCGAAGCTCAACATTGAGCCGAACCCCGTCATCTGAGAGGCCGCTATCTCATGTTGGGGATGCGAGGCGAGGCCTGGATAGTTCACTCTGGTGACCTTGGGGTGAGCTTCGAGGAATACGGCGACCGCCATCGCGTTCTCGGCTTGGCGCTCTACGCGAATTTGCAAGGTCTTCATTCCCCGCAACAACAGATAGGCGGCCATCGGATCGAGCGTGGCTCCGTTGATCTCGCGGTATTGGTACACCTTCTTCACCAGATCGGCGCGGCCGACCACCACACCGCCGAGTGCATCAGCATGGCCGCCGAGGAACTTGGTGGCGCTGTGCACCACAAGGTCGGCACCAAGGGCAAGCGGAAGCTGATTCATGGGTGTGGCGAACGTATTGTCCACCACAACCGTGGCCTTGACCCCATGACCAGCAGCAATGAGCCGTCGGAGGTCCAAAACCTTCAGCGTCGGGTTGGTTGGGGTCTCCAAATAGAGCAGATCGCAGCCCTGAGAGACTGCCGTCTCGATTGCTGCGGTGTCGGTCGTGTCGATGAGATCGCACGTGATTCCGAACGACGGAAGAAACTCTGTGAACAGCAGACTCGTGCCGCCATAGGTGTCCTTCACGGACACAACCCGGTCACCGGGGCGCAGCAGGGCATGCAGGGTATTGGAGATCGCCGCCATACCGGTTGAGGCGGAGGTGACAGCTTCGCCGCCCTCCAGCAAGCGGACTTTCTCTTCGAATACGGCAACTGTTGGATTGGTGTTGCGTCCATAGATATGGCCTGCAGCCACGCCTGTCGCCACGTCGTACCACTCGTCGAAGTCCGGGTAGCCGAACGCCACGCTGTGTACCACCGGGACCTGGGTTGCCCGGTCAAGGAGATAGCGCTCCTCCCCTCCCCACACCGTGACCGAGGCGGGATCGAGTTCACTGGGGTCTGACACGGGACTCCTTCTCACACTTGGAAGTGCGGCAAAGATAGCCCCTGCGTTCCAGGTTTGGTCGAAACACTCATTGGACTCCGAGGCGCGGTTCTTCCACTCTTGGGCCGGGCATCGAGCCGCTGGATAGAAGCCGCACATCACCGCCTCCCCTAACAAAGCAGGGCCGAGTTACCCTTTGGCAGGTCGCACGGGCCAGACTGAGACCGGACCCAGGAGAGGACGCTATGACTGACACAACCGAGCCACAGGCCGAAATTCTCTTGACCAATATCAGGACCCCAGAGATGGAGATGGCCGAAACCGGGGGCAATGTTGCGGACGCGGCCGACCTCCCCATCGCGGAGATCAATCCGGCGAACCCACATCTGTTCAAGGAAAACCGCTGGGAAGACTACTTCACCCGCCTGCGCGCTGAAGATCCCGTCCACCTCAATGAACTCGAGACATCCGGCCGGTACTGGTCGATCACCAAGCACGAAGATGTCCGCGCCGTTGACGGCGACTGGAAGACATTCTCCTCCGCCCGCGGCATCACTCTCGGACTTCGTCCAAGCGCCGTGGTGGACGAAATGAATGAACGAGTCAGCTCGTTCATCTCCATGGACCCACCGACGCACACGGAACAGCGAAAGACCGTTCGCTCCGTGTCTGCGCCCAGCAACCTGCGAAACCTCGAGCCGCAAATCCGTGAGCGCACGATCGACGTTCTCGACTCCCTGCCCGAAGGCGAGACCTTCGACTGGGTTGACACTGTCTCGATCGAACTCACCACCCTCCTGCTGGCCACGCTTTTCGACTTCCCACTCGAGGATCGACGAAAGTTGACCCGCTGGTCCGACATCGTGTTCGCGGTGCCCGAGCCTGGTGGTGTCGTGGAAACACAAGAGCAACGCATCGGCGAACTGTTGGAAATGGTCGGCTACTTCGAGGGCCTTTGGTCCGAACGCCGCGAGAACCCCGGATTCGATCTCGTTTCGATGCTTGCCAACGGCGAGGCCACCAAAGACATGCCAACCATGGCCCACCTCGGCAATTTGCTCTTGCTGATCGTCGGCGGCAACGACACCACCCGAAACACCATGTCAGGCAGTGTTTACGGCCTCAACAAGTTCCCTGACGAGTACGACAAGCTACTCGCTGATCCGAGCCTGGTCCCCCAGATGGTCCCCGAGATCATCCGCTGGCAAACGCCGCTGTCATACATGCGCCGCACCGCCACCGAGGACACGCAGATCCGCGACAAAAAGATCCTCGAAGGCGATCAACTGTTGATGTGGTACATCTCGGCCAACCGGGACGAAGAAGTCTTCGAGAATGCCAACGTGATCGACATCGATCGCCATAACGCTGATCGACAACTTTCGTTCGGCTACGGCATCCATTTCTGTATGGGCAGCCGACTCGCAGAACTACAGCTTCGCATCTTGTGGGAAGAAGTACTCGCTCGCTTCACGCGTGTCGAAGTCCAAGAGGAACCGGAACGCACGTTCTCGTCCTTCGTTCACGGTTACACAAACCTACCGGTCAAAGTCACCCGCCGATAGCTCGCCGGCGCCGATGATGGACAGGCGCGTTGTGATGCTCACGTCACGACGTGGACTTGACGCGGAAAGGTGGTCAGACACTCGACGCCGCTGGAGGTGACGAGCGTCGTCTCGCTCATCTCCATTCCCCAATCGTCCAGCCACATTCCCAACATCACGTGAATGGTCATGTTTTCTTGCAACACCGTGGTTTCACCCGGACGCAAACTGACCGTGTGTTCTCCCCAGTCGGGTCCGTAGCCGACACCAATGCCGTAGCCGATGCGGCTCTCCTTGGTGAGGCCGTATTGGTCGAGAACGTCCTGCCATGCGCGATGAACATCGTGGGCGATCGCTCCAGGTTTCATCGCCTCTAGGACGGCCTCGAGGCCTTCGATGACAGCATTGGCAGTGTCGAACAGGCGCTGCGGACCCGCTCCCAATTGCACAGTTCGAGCAAGCCCCGCGTTATAGCGCTTACGTGTGCCGCCCAACTCGAGCGCCACCGTCTGGCCGGCCTCAAATTTCTCGTCGGTCCACATCGGGTGAGCGGTCGTCGCTGCCTCTCCCGCAAGGATCAAGGGCGATAACGCAGTGAGATCGCCGCCGAAGTCTTCGTTGCCGCCGACCTGCTTGGCTACGACCGCCGACATGAGATCGCATTGGCGCACGCCTGGAGCGATCGTCTCATAGGCCACGGTCATCGCTCCTTCCACGAGGCGAGCGGCCTGTCGCATAACCTCGACCTCAGCATCGCTCTTGATGGCTCGACACCAGTTCACGAGCAGATCGGCGTCCTGCCAGCGAGCGTTCGGAAGCGCCGCCTGGAGCCGAGCAAACGCCTTCGGGGTAAAGAAGTACGTGTCGCTCTCGTATCCGATGACATAGCCGTCTAACCCCAGCTCCGCCATCGACGCACCAATGAAGTCCATCGGGTGAATTCCCTCGCGTTGAACACAGTCCTCGGGGTAGGGACGCACCTGATCATCGGTCAGGTAGGTGGTGAACCTGGCGGCACCACCATCCATTTTGCGGCCCATCCAGATGGGCTCAGCGCCGTGTTGAACCAGCACGACCTGTGGCGTGTAGAACGACCAGGCGTCGTAGCCCGTGAGCCAGTTATGGCTGTTCGGGTCAGCGATAACTAAAGCATCGAGCCCACGAAGACCCATCTCTGTTCGAACCTTGGCAAGCCGAGTCTCGTACTCGGACTTGGGAAATGCGGGTGGCATCAGGGGTTCTCCGGTGTCGGTTCGCTATTGGTGGACAGGGTGTCTTGGTGGCGAAAGATCGAGGTGTACCCGTGGGTCCAATCGGGCGGGAGGATCATGGTCATGGCGTCATGGTGGGCGATGCCTGGTTCGACCCCCCGCACAATCTGGCCATAGTGCGAGCTGCGATAGGGCGGCGCTGTATAGGGGATGGCATCAGCCGCGCTATAGGTGATGACGAGTGCGGGCCTGTTCGTGTCGCTGTGGTTCGGAGCCGAGTAGTGCAACGTGAGTGCATGGTGCACGCTGACCGAGCCGGCCCGGCCCGTGATCTCCACAGCCGAGTCGATCATGGCGGCGTCGAGCTGCTCGATCCCGATCGCGCCAACCCACGCGCCATCGCCGTCGTAGTGGGAGTACATCGGTCCTTTGTGGCTGCCAGGCACCACAGTTAGCGGGCCTCGTTCGGATGTGAGCTCCTCGAGAGCCACAACGAACTGGATCGTTCCCACGTTGGTGTGGGGGTAAAAGGCGAGGTCCTGATGCCAGTCGATGGCCGCTCCTCCCCCCGACCACTTGAGGTTGGCGAACGCGTCTCGGAAACGAACGTTGGGGCCGAGAACATCGGCGGCGATGTCCACCAGAACGGAATAGCGACAGAAGTCCCAGAAGACGGCATCGACGTCATCGATCAAGGCGGCACGCCGAAGCCGCGGCGAATCACGTCGATGACCAGCGTCGAGATCCACCAGATGAGTCGACTCTGACATCGACCGGCTGGCTTCGATAATCGTGTCTAGCGCCGTGGTGAGTCGCTTGAGTTCGGCGTTACCGAGCATGCCGGAGAACACTAGATAACCCAGCTCATCCCATTGGCGGCGGCCGCTGTCGCCAATAACGCGGGGCGGGGTCGAGCAGACGTCATTCCAGCGCATCGTTTACTCGTGTCTCCCCATCGCCGTTTCGCCCCCACGGACAAGGGGAAACTTGGCGCAGATGATCGGTTGACCGATCTGAAGCGAGGCTTCGCGGTACGTGTCGAGGGCAGGCTTGGCGTTGTAGACAACGTCGTCTCCAACCCAGTTGACGGAAAACGCAGCACGTCGACTGGGCAGTCGGTTCCCGGGAGCACAGTGCAGGGTGTACGACCACCACACGAGCATGTCGCCGGCCATGAGCGGCGCGACAAGAATCTCGGAGGCATCGGTTTCGATCTGGGGCAACGGCAGCTCCGTGCGCGCGTGGCGATACTCGGCGGCGGGGTCGTCGAAGTCGACTGCCCGGTACAGGGTCTGGGCGCGATGAGAGCCGGCCAAAAACCGGAGAGCCGACTCAACCGGGATGTCGTCGAGCGCAACCCAGCTATTGACCACTTTCACCCCATCGATCGGGTAGTACGAATGATCCTGGTGCCACGGCGTCAACGCGGTATCGCTCCGGGCTTCCTTGATCAGGAGGAAATCGTAGAACAGCACGAGTTCGGTGGTATTGAGCAACGACCAGACCAGGTCGGGCAGACGCGAGTCGAAAATGAAGGATCGAAATCCCTCGACAGAGTTCCACGCGCCGGAACTGAACGAGAACGATCCTTCGTCCCCGTCGCGATGAACAACATCCACGTCAGCGCTCGCGCCGCCGACCGCATCAGCGATCCCTGTTTCAATCATGGACAACCAGGAATCATCAAACGCTCTGCGAAGGCACACGACTCCGTCACCGTTCAATGCCTCCGCTGCCCCAGACGGCGCTGTGTCGGAGGAATCAAGAGTGAATGAACGAACTTCCGGCAGCATGGGTTCCTGCGGGGCCGAGGGCACGCCCGGACTGTAGCCCTTGATGGCTACTCGGCAAGCTCTTGTTGGTATGCAAACAACGCCGGTGTGCCTCCGGTATGGACGAAGACAATCGTGGCGTCAGTCTCGGTCGCACGTTCAACCGTGGCCGCCATCACTTTGCCGGTGTACACCGGATCCACCAGGAGAGATTCATATTTCGCGGCCAGCGAGATCGCATCCCGCGTCCCGTCACTGAAGAGGCCATAACCCGGTGCGAGGAAGGCATCGGTAAGGACGATGTCGTCCGCCGTGACCGGATTGTCGACCTCGAGAAGTTCGGCGATTTCGTGGGTTCGGGTAAGGATTCGCTCCCTTTGTTGTGCTGCATCTCGACGCACACAAACGCCTGTGACAACGGCCGGGCAACCCAGCCATCGAAGACCGAAAAGCAAGCCAGCGTGAGTGTGCCCGCTGCCCGATGCAACCACCACTTCGTCAAAGACAGGCGCGCCCGATTGCACCTGCTGCACGAGCTCCTCGGCCGCGACCACATAGCCGAGCGCGCCGAGAGGGGCATGCCCGGGAGCGAGATGAATGACATAGGGCGTGTGTCCATCGTTTCGCAGCTCCGCCGCAATTGCTTCGAGCCGTCGATCGGCTCCCGCTTCGTCCTCACCGTCGGGGTACTCGTGGATGGTTGCACCCAGAAGATGGTCGAGAAGAACGTTGCCTGACGTGGCATAGAGATGATCGTCACGCTGCACCCGCCGCTCGAGTTGAACATGGCTCTGCATCCCGAACCGATTGCCGCCAGCGATGGCCGATCGAACAAAGTTGGACTGGACGGCTCCAGTGATCAGTAACGCGTCCGCCTCTCGCGACAGGGCGTCGCCGAGGTAAAACTCGAGCTGACGGATCTTGTTGCCACCCATCGCTAGGCCAGTGCAGTCGTCTCGCTTCACGAGCATCTGGGCGCCGCCCACGTGTCTCGTGAGATTGACCATCGGCTCCAACGGTGTAGGCAAGTGAGCGAGTGCTACCCGAGGCAACTGCTCAAGTTTGGTTGGCAGTCTCAGCGGAGTCGGCATGGACCCATCCTTTCAGATCCATGCCATCCCTCGTGGGGCACGGACTCACCCGCGAACTCTGGCCCGAATTCTCCGACACGTCGAAGAAGCCAATCGGCATAAAGGCGCGGGACGCATACGGACGTCTCAAGAACCCAGCAGCGCCCTGCATTACGATCAACCCTGAACTCATACCTGAACTTAGATGACCGAGTCGGTTGGCTGGGCCATAGCGAAGGAGCTCTTATGAATGTCCGCTGGTCGCACTGTGTCCTCAAGGTGCGAGATCTTGACGCCATGGTGACGTTCTATTGTGAAGCGCTTGGTTTCGTGGTGGCCGATCGCGGTGCGATCGGACCCGACCAAGGCCTCGCCTTCCTGAGCGGCAACTCCAGCGACCACCACCAACTTGGCCTACTCGAAGGACGCAGCGACGACGACACCACCAGCCTTGATCACAATGCGTTTCGAGTCGACTCGGTCGAGGATGTGCAGGGCATGGTCGAGTGGGTCAACGCCGACGACCGAATTGGTGACGGGTTTCCCGTCACCCATGGCAACGCGGTGTCGGTGTATTTCAAGGACCCAGAGGGCAACGGCATCGAGATCTTCTGCGATACACCATGGCATGTGCCCCAGCCCCAGCTACGAGGATGGGATCCATCGAAAAGCGCTGAGGAGGTGCTTGCCTCCGTCGAGGCGCAGTTTGCGAGTGAGCCGGGCTTCGCCCCGATGGAGCAGTACCGGTCCACTCAGGCCAAAGCGTTCGGCGAATAGCCGCTCACCGGGTGCACACCGGTTGGACTCAATGGGGCGACACGGTCAGACTCCTCTCATGAGCACGACACCGCTGAGCAAGCAGTACAAGACCGTCAACGGCAAGCAGATGGCGTACCACGATGTAGGTACGGGTGACACCGTGCTGTTCCTACACGGCAATCCGACTTCTTCGTACCTCTGGCGTGACATCGTGCCCCACGTGTCTGACCAAGCTCGGTGCGTGGTACCCGACCTGGTCGGACAAGGCGACTCTGACAAACTCGACGACACCGGCCCGGACTCCTACACCTTCGTTGAGCACCGCGAGTATCTCGATGGCCTACTCGACCAGCTCGATCTCGGCGACAGGGTCACACTCGTCATCCATGACTGGGGTTCGGCGCTCGGCTTCGACTGGGCCAACCGGCATCGCAATCGTGTCAAGGGGATCTGCTACATGGAGGCGATCGTTCGACCAATGAGCTGGGACGAGTGGCCCGAGAGTGCGACACCGATCTTTCAGGCCATGCGGTCTGAGGCGGGTGAGGAGATGATCCTTACGAAAAACATCTTCGTCGAGCAAATCCTTCCGAGGTCGATAATTCGCGAGCTGAGCGAGGAGGAAACGAACGAGTACCGTCGAGCCTTCGTCAACGAGGGCGAGGACCGTCGTCCGACACTCACCTGGCCTCGCCAGATTCCACTCGGCGATGACCCGGCTGACGTCGTCAAAATCGTGCAGTCGTACGCCAACTGGCTCTCGACCTCGGAACTACCGAAGCTTTTCATCAATGCCGATCCCGGCGCGATTCTCACTGGCGCCCAACGCGACTTCTGCCGCTCCTGGCCGAACCAGGCTGAGGTCACCGTCGCGGGCCGACATTTCATCCAGGAAGACAGTGCCGACGAAATCGGCGAAGCGCTCGCTGGTTGGCTCCCACCGTCGTAGCACCCCAGGTTGGCAACATTACGAAAGACCCGAGGCTGCCCCTATCCGCCGGAGATCCCATCAGTTGCCGCGCCCTACGAGGAATCCAGGACCGCGCTTGGGCGGATGTGCTCGAATGACCTCCTCGAGCGGCTCGGTTCCCCATCCTGGAGCGTCGCTGACGATCAGTTCACCGTTCTCGATCGTTGGGGTGACCGTGAATAGTTCATCGTCGAGAGCGATTCGGTCGATGTCGGTCTCCATGATCCGTAGATGCGGGACCGCCGCGGCGAACTGAGCGACCATCATCGTGCAGAGGTGTCCGTAGAAGTTGTGCGGAGCAACCTGGATCTCATGAGCCGCCGCCATCGCCGCGATCTTCATCGATTGCCAGGTGCCGTTCCAGATCGTGTCGATGATGGCCACGTCGACAGATTGCTGGTTGAAGTAGGGAACGAATGCGGGCAGGCCGATCTTCGTTTCGAGTGACGCGATCTGGGTGTGAGCGTGGTCTCGGATGAGCCTGAGTGCCTCGGGGGAGTCGTTGTCGTACTCGAGCCAGAAGAGGTCGATGTCCTCCAGGTGGCGGAGGAGCTCCAACACGCCGGCGGTCTTCATGTTGAAGTTGAGATCCAAGAGCAGTCCGACATCGTCGCCCGCGCCCTCCCGAAATGCTGTCAACACCTTGTGTACGCCATCGAGTACATCACGGTCAGCGTTTAGCGCCGGGCTGCCATTGATCCCGAAACCGGGTGCCCACGGCAGCAGGAATCCATCGCGGTCCACGAAGAGGTTGGTCTTCAGCGCGCTGAAGCCCTTGTCGCGAACCTCCTCACCAAGAGCCCTGATCCCGGCCAGGTCGGTAATCGGATTCCCCACATACTTTCCGTAGGCGATCCGCCACATGCCGCAGTGCGACCAGTACACGGGCACCCGATCACGCACCCGCCCACCGAGCAGGGTTGCCACCGGTACACCCAGTGCCTTGGCCTTCGCGTCGAGTAACGCATTCTCGATAGCGCCGATTCCCTGCCCAACCACCGAACCCGCTGCCGGTCGGGTTGCATAGAACAGTGCGGTATAGATCGGCTCGTGGTCAAACACAGACTGACCGATCAGGCGAGCGGTCAACGCCTCGATCACTGTGCTCACCCCCGGCGAGCCGAAACCCTCATCAAATTCGCTCCAGCCGACGATGCCCTCGTCGGTCGTGATCTTGCAAAAGTGGTAGTTGCGCCATCCCGCATGACAATGCAACGTCTCAACCCCAGTGATCCGTACCTGATCTTGATCCATGGCTCGATCTTCGCGGATTGTCTCTCTGGATGCACAACGCCACGGGCTAAGACGCCTACAACGACCGGGTTCGCTCAGCCCCATCGTAGAGAACCGCAGACAACGCGTCGTTCGCCGCCGCACGCGCCGTGACTGCCGCCGGATCGAGATCGGCGACCGGCGCTGGAACCGTGACGAACGATGTGTGAGGCGGGGCACCCCGCACCGCTAGGACGTGGTGCTCGCCACGGGTCGGGCGCACGTCAGCACCCAAAAAGCCTTGCAAAGCCACGCCTACACGGCGACGGTCCGTTCGATTGGGCTGAGATCCGTGGACTAGCCACGGATGATGCAACGACATCTGGCCGGGACGAAGCACCAAGTCGACTGCCGACGCTTCATTGATGCCAGCGACGGTTTGGCCTCGCGTCAAAATATTGTCTTCGCCGAACGTATCAATGTGCTCGACCCGAGTCTCATGCGAATCAGGGATCACAGACACGCAACCGCTCTGGCGAGCTGAGGGAGTGAGCGCTATCCACGCGGTCACAAAGTTGTCCGGTTCCAGCCCGAGGTAGAAGGCATCCTGATGCCAGCTGACAAAAGACGACGAGCCCGGCTCCTTGATGAAGAGCACGGTCGATGACAGCGAGATATCGGGACCGATGAGACTCTCCGCATGGTCGACAATTCGAGCATCGAGAGCCAGATCAGCGAGAAACGGGAATGCCAAGTGCGCATTGTTGCGATGCTCGGCATTGAGCTCCATAGGGAAGCCCGCCTCTGCCTCCTCCAACAGCCGAAGCAGCTCGCCAGCCTCGTCCTCACCCATAACGTCGATAGGGGCAACCCAACCATGCTGTCGATAGTGCGCCACTTGGGCGTCGGTAAGGCCAGCCACGGCATCAAGCGTACGCCACCCACCAGGTAGGTCTCCACTCCCCCGGCGGTGTAGTAAACGTCAGTGACTTCGTTCTTCCGCCAGCTTCGCCAATCGCAGGAGCTGATCATTCTTTGTGGAGCGACGTTCCTCGTGATGGCAGGCCAGGGCGTCGTGTCCCCCGTCCTCCCCCTGTACGCGAAGGAGTTCGGGGTCAGCGCCACGATGGTCGGGCTCACGCTCACCGTCTTCGCGCTCGCCAGGCTCATCGTCAACATCCCCGCAGGACTGATTGCGGATCGCTTCGGTCGGCGAGTCCTACTGGTCGGCGGACCGATGATCACATCGATTGGCATGTTCGGGTCGGGTCAGGCCGATGACATCTGGGAACTACTCGTCTGGCGTTTCATTGCCGGAGGCGGATCAGCCTTCTTCATGTCGGGGGCCATGATTTATCTGATCGATATTGCGCCGCCCGCTTCACGAACCCGCTACGTCGCCACGAACCAGTGGGCCCTCAGCCTTGGCGTTGCATTGGGGCCAGGGATTGGCGGACTCGTCGGCGAGGCGTACGGCTTGGCCGCGCCGTTCTATGTCGTCGGAGCGCTCGGGATCCTCACCGCCATCTATGCCGGGATTCGCCTCCCGGAGACTCGAGGAACGATCAGCGAGGAGACCGACTCGTCCGCACCAGAGGTCAGTGCGTGGACATTCCTGGCCAGCCGACGATTCCTCCTTGTCGCGTTCGTCTCAGCCACAATATTCATGGTTCGAGCAGGTACCCGTGGCACATTGATGCCACTGCACGCCGACGCTGAGCTGGGATGGGGTCCCTCGGAGATCGGCATTGTGTTCATGGCGACCGGGCTCCTCACGCTCTTCACCCTGATGCCGTCGGCCTGGGCCGCCGACGCTATTGGGCGCCGAAATGTCATGTGCTTCTCCGGCGTGGTCGCCTGTATCGGGGCAGTGATGATCGGAACGTTCACAAGCTCGCTGGGTTTTGTCGCAGGTGCCATTGTCATGTCACTGGGCACAGGCACCTCTGGCCCGGCTCCCGCGGCGTATGTGGCCGACATTGCGCCACCGGGAAAGCGCGGTCTTGCCATCGCCATGTATCGATCGGCGGGCGACGTTGGGTTTCTCGCCGCGCCACCGCTCCTCGGGCTATTGAGCGAGGCGACATCGCTGTCGACGGCACTCATCGTCAGCGGCGTCATCGTTGGAGTAAGCGGTGTCTTGTTCTTCGTCGGGTCGGCGGGGGACGCCGCCGCAGGACGACGCCCAGTGGCTTAGCCTCTCGATATGCGTAGTCGGCTGTCCATGGCACTAACCCGAGCCTTCCGTTCAACTCTCGGCTATGGGGCAGCCAAGCTCGCCTCCAGCCCACGGCTTATGGGGGCCATCTACGACCTCAGCAACGAGTCCAACTTCTCCGGGCTTTCCGAGCACGAGGAGATGCTGAACGACAGCATCCGCGTCAGCGGGTACCACGAGGGCATCCGTCGCAACGTCCGGCGCGGGGACGTGGTGCTCGATCTCGGCACCGGCTCCGGGCTTTTGGCATTCATGGCGAGCCGAGCGGGCGCGTCCAAGATCTATGCCGTCGAGCACTCTGACTTCATCGAGGTGGCCCGCGAGATCGCCGCCCATAACAAGATCACCAACATCGAGTTCGTTCAGGCCAACAGCCGCGAGTTCACGCCACCCGAGCCTGTCGACCTGGTTCTCCACGAGCAGATGGGCGACGAGCTGTTCAACGAGAACATGCTCGAGAACATCCTTGACCTCCGTGACCGCGTCCTCGCTCCCGGAGGCCGGATCCTTCCCGCCCACTTCAAGCTCTTCGTCGAGCCGGTGTCGTTCACCGACGAGATGCGGGTCCGCCGATTCTGGAACACGCCGTTGCCGGACGGGATCGACTTGAGTCCGCTCGAACAGTCGATCACGGCGGCTCGCTTCGACACCGGCCGCAGCGAACAGCTTTGGGTCCGCCCCGGCTCAGTGGAGTCGACGGTCGGCACGCCATCCCCGATCCTGGAATTTGACCTCCACACGCTCGAATCCGTCGAGTCTCTTCAACTCGATCATGTGGTCGAGCGCGAGGCCGACAAGGACGTCATCGTCGACGGTTTCTGCATCTGGTTCGAGGCCGCCTTTGACAGTCAGACCAAGCTCTCGACGTCACCGCTTGCGGCGGTGACCAGCTGGGGAAATCGGATGTTTCGATTCGACAAGGAAGTCGCCAAGGGTGACTCCCTCCGATGCCACGTAAATCTCGGTCAGCTCACCGATGCCTCGACCTGGTCCGTCGAGATCCTCTGATCTGCCACGGCCGATCGAGCCAAGCGACTACGCCATCTGACAACGCTTCCCATCAGTAGTAGGAGTAAGCCGTGAACCACATCTCGGCAAGCTTCTCAAGTGATTCGGCCGCCGTCATCACCGGTCCGAAGGGACAGGTCGCACATCGAGACCACATCGATCACACTGCACAGTTCGAGCGGCACGTACACCAGGTGCGCGAGGGTGTCTGGTCCATCGTGGGGAACGGACTCTCAAACCAGAACTTTGTCGAGGGTCCCGGTGGACTGATTGCCATCGACACCGGCGAGTCGGTCCAGGAGATGGCTTGGTCCCTCGATGCCATGACACGCGTTACCGATGCGCCGGTCGTTGCCGTGATTTACACCCACTCGCACTATGTCGGTGGCACTGCCGCCATCAGCAGCGCCGGGGACCACATCGCGATATGGGGCCACGAGCGCATCACCATCAATCGCCAACGAACGGGACTGGACCTCAGCGCGTCGGCCACCCGAGGCGCCGTCCATCAGTTCGGACTACTGCTCGATTCCGACGGCCCTGACGGCTTGGTCAATATCGGACTTGGTGAGTCGTTTCGGAGAGCTGACCATGCGCCCCACGAAGTGGGCTTCATTCCTCCAACCGAGACGATCGATTCGACGTGCTCGGCAACGATCGCGGGGCTTCGGGTCGAATTCACTCCCGCTCCGTCCGATGCCGACGACTCGCTCACTATTTGGTTCCCTGAACTCGAGACCGCGGTACACAACATTGCCTGGCCAGCACTGTTCAACATCTTTGCAATCCGCGGGGAGCCCTACCGCGATCCAGCAGTACTCGTGACCGGACTCGATCATCTGCGGTCACTCGGGGCTACTCATCTAGTTTGTGCCCATGGTGTTCCGATCAGCGGGGCGGCCGATATCGACACCGAACTGACGTTGTATCGAGACTCCATCCAGTTCATGTGGGATCAAACTGTTCGCGGCGTCAACAAGGATCTCACCGTTGCCGAACTGGCAGACTCGGTGCAGCTCCCGGAGGTCTTCCACCGCGGCACGCTCACACGGCAGCTCTATGGAATCGCCGAGCATCACGTGCGCCAGATTCACCACGGCCTCGTTGGCTGGTTCGACGGTGACGAAGGCCAGCTATTCCCCCTGGTTCCCGCCGAGCGATCAGCTCGCCTCGTCGCCGGCTTCGGCGGTCCAGAAGCGGTCCGGTCTCAGGTACGAGAAGCCATCAGCGGCGGCGATCTTCGGTGGGCGATCGAGATGGGAAGTTGGCTGGTTCGACGCCATGAGGCTGAACCCGCCGATCGCGTGCTTCTGGCCGAGGCGGTCCGTTTGATCGGTCAGCGCACGACGTCTGCGAATGTGCGGAACTGGTGTATCACTCGCGCCCGCGAGCTCGAAGGGTCCCTTGACCTTGACCGCTTCCGCGTCCATCTCTTCAGCCGTGGTGCCGTGATGGATGCGGGGCCGGCTACCAGTGTGCACGCCTTACGGGTTCTCGTTGATCCCGAGGCTTCGCACGGTGTCAACGAGGAGGTCGCCTTCTCATTCTCCGATGGGACGACGGTTGGCCTGCGGCTGCGAAATCACATCGCCGTTCCGACCGACGGGCAGGAGGCCGAACTCGTCCTCTCGCTCGACCTCGGCACGTGGGCTGGCATTTGTTCTGGTCGAACCTCAGTCGCTTCTGCCATCGACGACGGCTCGATCACGGTCACCGGCGAGCGGCATCGCATCGACAAGGTCCTCGCTTGTTTCGATCATCCAAGCTTTCAACTCTGACCAACGAGCTGACACCTCGGGCCTGCTATTGCGACCGCAGCCCTGCCTGAATGTCGCCATCGGCTCGCGCCTGCCGTGTTGCCCTGTCGGGCGTCGAGAGACGCTCGAGCGTCACGCCGTGGATCTCTGCACTGCACGCAAACCGTTCGGGATAGTGACCCACGGCAGCGCCGGTGTCGATACCGACGTCGAAGGTCTCTCCACTCATGGAGAAAACAACCGGCACGGTGCGATGCATACGTGCCCGCTCAGTTTCGATTTCGTCGACGAGGAGATGGACTTCGCCACCCGCGCCGAAACCACCGTCGTGGTCGTAGTGAGCAACGAGGACATGGCGGCCGGGTTCCAGCGGCTCACCGGCAACCTTGGTGAAGTCACGTCCAAAACAGTTGTAAAGATAGTTGGGGGCGCCATCGACATCGAGGTACATCGACCAGCCGGACATGTTGCCACCTTGGCAAGCGATCACGCCTTGCGCCCCTCCCTCGGGGATCGTGATCTCCGCGGTGATTTCATAGGACACGTTTTTGAGATCGATCACCGACCACTCCGGCATACGCACATGGGCTGTCGTGTACGTCATCTTTTGGACCACGCCCAGCGAGTGCGGCGTACTCAGCGCACCGCGCCGAGATGACCCGGCATCACGTAGCGGGAACACTCCGTTGCGCCCAGCCTCGGCATCAAACAGTGCTCGCAGCTCAGCGAGCTTCTCTGGGTACTCATCCGCAAGGTCTCGACTTTGGGAGAAGTCGTTGACAATGTCGTAGAGCTCCCAACGTTCATTGGGACCATCGAACTCATAAGCGGCCATTCGGATCCATGGCACTCGGCCGTGGAAGCATGACGCCATCCAGCCTTCGTGGTAGATGGCCCGGTTGCCGAGAATTTCAAAGTATTGAGTCCGACGATTGCTCTCTGCATCTGCGGCGTCGAATGTGTACCCCATCGGCGTGCCATCCACTGGCAACTGCTCGAGACCGTCGACTCGGTTGGGCCAGCGGATGCCGGCCGCTTCGAGAATCGTGGGTGCCAGATCATTGACGTGGTGAAACTGGTCCCGGAGACCACCGGCATCGTCGATGCCGTTCGGCCATGACACTGCGAGCCCGTTTCGCGTGCCACCGAAGTGAGACGCCACCTGCTTCATCCATTGGAACGGAGAGTCGAGGGCCCATGCCCAGCCGATGTTGAAGTGGTTCTCGCAACGGGCCGAGCCAAAGTCATCGATGTGCTCAAGAAGCCACTCAGGATCCTCGGGCTGTCCGTTCTGGAATGCGGGAGCACTCCACGCGCCATGAAGCGTGCCCTCCGCCGACGCGCCGTTATCCCCGGTGAGATACAACACCAGGGTGTCGTCGCTCAAACCCAGGTCGTCGATGGCATCCAGAACTCGCCCCACCTGCAAGTCCGTATGGTGCAAAAAGGCCGCGAAGACCTCCATCAGACGACGTGCCACCGGCTTGTAGCGGTCGGGATACTCCTCCCATGACGGAACCTGCTCGGGACGTGGTGTCAACGCGGTGTCGGGCGGGATGACTCCCAACTCGAGCTGACGGGCGTAAATCTCATCTCGCAAGATGTCCCAGCCCTGATCGAACTGGCCTTTGAACTGCTCGATGAGGTCGGGCCACACATGATGTGGCGCGTGGACGGCTGCCGGCGCAAAATAGCAAAAGAAAGGACGGTCCGGGGCCGATGCTTTCTGCCGCTGGATCCACTCAATGGAGCGGTCGGCCAGATCTTCAGTGAGGTGATAGTCGTCTCGATGACGACCGTCAGGACCAACGTGTGGTTCGACTGGGGTCGTCTGGTCGTAGGCGGCGGGTTCCCAGTGCGAAGCCTCGGCCCCGAGGATTCCATAGAACCGTTCGAAGCCCATCCCCGTGGGCCATCGATCGAACGGACCGGCCGGGCTCTGCTCCCACGATGGGGTCAGATGCCACTTACCGAAGCAACCTGTTGAGTATCCGTTGAGCCGAAGGATCTCTGCGACCGTCGCCGATTCGCGGGGAATGGCCGAGTCGTAGCCCGGGAAACTGTTCGAGATCTCGGTGATGCCGCCCATATGGACGACATGATGGTTGCGGCCTGTCAGCAGCGAGGCTCGCGTCGGCGAGCACAATCCGGTCGTGTGGAACTGGTTGTAGCACAATCCGGTGGCCGCAACTCGATCAACGGTCGGCATCGGTACCGGCCCTCCGAAGGTCGAACCCGAGCCGAATCCCACGTCATCTAGCATGATCAACACGATGTTCGGCGCGCCTGGCGGTGCCCCGGTCGCCTCCAGCGGGACCGCAGAGGATTCAGGGATGTAGGTGCCGATGCGGCCGGTAAACGGCGGCGTCGGCACCGGCAATGAAGGGCCGGTCATGAACGCCATTATTAGCGCAGTCCACCAATACAACGCGATTCGCCGTACGAGCTGCGTCAATGCGTACGATGCCCACTCGATGAGCGAACCAACAGACGTAGAACAGACCAGAGGCGACGTATTCGAGACTCTCGGCGACGGACGCGTCCGCGAGTTCAATGCCGACGAAGGCCGGTCGGTCCTCGAGTTTACCTGCAAGCCCGAGATGTGTCATTCAGGCGGCGTTGCCCAGGGTGGGTTCGTGACGGGCTGGGTCGATGCCGCGATGGCTCATGCCTGCATCGCCCGCTATACAACCGACTTCTGGATCGCCACGCTCGAGTTGAAGGTGAGCTTCTATCGACCGGCGGCACCCGGTCCAGTTGTGGCCGAAGGATGGATCGAGCGAGCTGGCAAGCAGACCGTTTTCGCCGAAGGCCGCGTCCTTAACTCCGACGGCCAGGTGCTCGCAAAGGCCACTTCAACAATTCGCCTGGTCCCGAACCGCGTCTGATTTGCCAGAGTGTCCGTCGCAGATCGGACGACCCTGAGGGTCGCCCGATCAGAGCGAACTCGGAACTAGAGGCTTCCCTTCGATGCCTTCTTGTCCTTCTTGGACTGGCGCTTCTCTTTGGCAGATTTGGCAGCGGGCGTCTTGGCTGCTCGCCCACCCTTGTCTTTACCGGCCATGGTGGCCTCTCTCCGGTCAAACTGAATGTCGACCAGAGGGCACTATCGCACAGTCCTGTGAGTTGGGGGATTCAACAGGCAGCAGTTCGTGATCCTGCAACGCGGCAAGGATTCGGCTATTGGGCGCGTCTCCATCAGCAAATCTCAACCAGCGCTACGGGGACCAGGCAGAACAGCCATCAGTTCTTGGACCGAGACTCCAAGCGTTTTCGCCGCGGCATCGAAGTCGGGGGGCGGACCACCAAGCGCCGCGACAAGCTCAGCCTCGGAGATACCGAGCGCGTCAGCAGCCTCACTCAGATCAGGAGCACCACCCTCGCCAGGAGCATTGCCCTCGGCACCTTCCAGCGGGGCCCCGCCGGCTCCAGGGCCGCCGGCATCACCCACATCGCCGTTGAGGCACCGGCTGATGAACGGGAATTCATGGGTGATGACATAGGCGTAGCTGCCATCGATCGTGACGCCGTTGCAGCTGTCGAGATCACCAGCCTCGTCGCTCCAAAACCAGTCAGAGGTGAAGGTGCCATCGGGGCTGGTTCCGTCAACCTCGACGCCACCGGCTCGCAGTGCACTCGAGGCGGTGCAGCCGGTCCCCGTCCGGGCGGCCGATACCAGCTCGTAGCCGGACTGGTAGGCGCCCGACTTCGAGTAATACATGAGGTATCCATCGGCAGCGAAGCCGACTAACACTAGATCGTCATCCAAGCCGTACGCGTCCGCTAGGAGCTGAGAAGCTCCGTGGTAGTGGTACTCGCCCGTTGGCTGGACGTGGGCGTTGTTGAAGTCGAGACCAAGGTTGTAGATGTCTTGTAGTGCCTCGACGCGATAGGTCTCCCCACTCGCGCAGCTCACCGACTCCGCAGTTCCGGGCTCGAACTTGATGCCGTTGACGGCAACGCCAATCACGAGCGGCGAACTGGCCTCGCCAGTAAATTCCGGCTCGGTCGTGTACTCGTAGCGGAGATCTTGGGCGGAAATGGTGTTGGGATTTCCATCGTTGGGAAAGTCACCCGTCTCATGGTCAGGCAGAGCATTAGTCTCGATGGTCCGACTCGCACCCTCGACAGTGACGGTCACATGGGTGCCGAACTCCGCATCATCGAGTGTGTAGGAGCCGAGATAGCTGGATCCGCCCGAGATCGCAGCGTCGTCGACCTCGGCATCCCCGGCCGAGTCGTCGGTCTCCGCAACAGCATTATCTGCCGGCGTGACCGGCTCCATCACTGACTCGCTGCCGCATCCAGAGAGCATCAGGCATACTGCGAGCACCACAGCCAGACGGCGGATCCACGTCATCGCGTTCGTTCCCATGGGTACAGGATGCCGTTGAGTGATCGGGACTCGGCACGATGGTCGTGAACCCCTTGACCAAGCCGCGATGCTGGGCGAAGCTCCCGGCGCCTCTCCCCGCATGGGTTTCCAGAAAGCGAACTGCCACATGAGCGACGACATGATCCGCACGATCGAATGGCATAACGGCGACAAGGTCTCCGGGCCGTTCTCCGACGCCGAGATGGACCGGCGCCAGATATTGCTGCGAAACCATATGGGACTGCACGACATCGACGCCTGCCTGTTCACATCGATGCAGAACATTGGCTACTTCTCCGGATTCATCTATTGCGCGTTCGGGCGCAAGTACGGCTTCGTTGTCGACCAAGTCGCTGCCACGTCCATCAGCGCCGGGATCGACGGCGGACAGCCGTTCCGCATGACCCAAGGGCAAAACATCACCTACACCGACTGGCGCAAGGACAACTTCTGGTTCGCCGTTCAGAATCTCACCAAGGGCACACGGCGCCTCGGAGTCGAGTTCGATCACATCACTCTGGACATCAAAGCCCAACTCGAAGACGCACTTCCGGGGGTTCAGCTCGTGGACGTTGGCGTGGACACGATGTGGATGCGCACGATCAAGTCCGAAGAGGAAATCGCCCACATCACCATCGGTGCCAATGTTGCCGACATCGGCGGCGCCGCCGCGGCCGAAGCAGTCGCCGCCGGCGTGCCCGAACACGAGGTCGCGCTCGCTTCCACACAAGCCATGGTTCGTGAAATTAGTTCACGCTTTGACTTTGTCGAACTCATGGACACCTGGACATGGTTCCAGTCAGGCATCAACACCGACGGCGCCCACAACCCCGTCACGAACAAGCGCATCGAGGCGGGCGACATCCTGAGCCTCAATACGTTCCCAATGATCTTCGGCTACTACACGGCGCTCGAGCGAACAATGTTCTGTGAGCATGCATCGGCCGAACACCTGCGCCTTTGGCAGATCAACGTCGACGTTCACGAGGCCGGCCTCAAGCTCATTCAGCCTGGGGCGCGCTGCATGGACATCGCCATCGAGCTCAACGACATCTATCGCCGACACGACCTCCTTCAGTACCGTTCATTCGGCTACGGGCACAGCTTCGGCGTGCTCAGCCACTACTACGGTCGCGAGGCCGGCGTAGAGCTGCGAGAGGACATCAAGACTGAGCTCCAGCCCGGCATGGTCGTCTCCATGGAACCGATGATCATGATCCCGGAAGGCCAGCCAGGAGCCGGCGGCTACAGAGAGCACGACATCCTGGTGGTGCGCGAAGACAGCGTCACGAACATCACGGCGTATCCCTACGGCCCAGAACACAACATTATCCCGGCGTAGCAAATGCAATAAACCTCGGTTGGTGAACTGATGGTCTTACCAGTTGGCCCGACCTGGAGGCAGCCGTGGCGGAAAACATCGACCTGCCGATCAAGGGTTGGTATGTCGTCACCATGAACGCCACCCGCGACATCATCCATGATGGCCCGGTCGCGATACGAGACGACAGGATCGTCGCCGTCGGCAAAGCCAGCCAATAGGAGGCGCACTACACCGCCAAGGAGACCCTCGGAGGCGACCATTTCGTGGTGACGCCGGGAATGATCAACTCCCACATTCACGTCACCGGAGAACCGCTGACTCGGGGGTACGGACCCGACGATGCGCCGTTCGAAGAAAACGTCTTCATATGGCTCTGTCCGCTCTATTCGGTTCATACCGCGGCCGAGGAACAACTGTCGGCCATACCACGGCCTCCGACCCCCGAAGGCTTCATCAACAAGTTCGGTCAACGGACGACGGTTCACCTGGCTGAGCTCGGCGTCCTCGGACCCGATATGTCGATGACTCACTGTGTGCAGGTTCATGACAGCGAACTCAGGATCATGGCGGAGGCCGGCTCCCACGTCGCTCACTACCCCACCCCCGCCCTGAAGGTCCGTTACGGGTTCACCATGGTCGGCAAGATGCCGGATTCGATCAGTTTGGCATTCCCGGGGTCGTGCTCGACTTGATGTTTGATGGTTTACGCGAGACGACAGAAGGCGTAGCGAAGTGCTGCGACTACTCGGTCGGTAGACCCGCTCGACGTCGCAAGCTTCGTCCAGCCTCCTGGGCCTCAAGAGCCATGTCCGCCAGGTTGATTGACGTCATCTCGCTGTCTCTCACAACCTGGTTTCCGGCCACATACACGTCGCGCACCGACCGGCCGTCGCTCCCCCACACGAGTTGCATGACAGGATCATCACTGCGCGGGATCCATTCAATCCTCGTGCGGTCGTGGACCACGAGATCCGCCTGCTTACCGACTTCAATCGAACCCACAGTCGAACTCACGCCAAGCGCCCGCGCTCCACCGATCGTCAGCATGTCAAGGGCATCAACAGCTCCAAAAATCGTTGGATCCATGGTCGTGTCCTTAGCCAAACCGGCAAAGAGTGCGGCAGTTCGAAGCCCATCAACCATGTCGCCGGCGTTCTCGGCATCACAACCGAGCGCCAGCCGTCCCCCGGCCCGCCACAGATCAAGGTGCCGAAAGGACTGCGACGTTCCCTGCCCCAGACGTAGGTACGCCCACGGACAGGCGAGCACGGCAGCCTCGGACTCGAGCACGATCTTCACCTCGTCGTCGTCGAGGTGAACACCATGCGCGATTTTCACATGTGAGCCAAGCCCGCCCACCTCGTTGAGGTGCACGAGCGGTGCTCGGCCGGTGCGGGCGAGATAGGCAGCGGTGTCGGAAGTACTCGGCGAAAGATGAAACGTCAGGCCGACGCCCTCGCTCTTGGCCAGTTCAGAGGCTCGAAGAAAGAGCTCGTCTGACATCAGATCGTGGCCGACCAAGGTCACCCACGCGTTGATGAGCCCACCGTCGCGAAGAGCGAGGGACTCGCGTTGACGCTCGATGACCTCGTCAGGAGTGCCCGCAAACGGCCCATCGACGAAATCCCATCCCCACGATCCGATGGTCAAGCGAGCACCAACACGCGCTGCGGCAGCAACAACTCGGTCGGGGTGAGCAACCGTGCCGGCCTCGAAGGTCGACGTGATGCCGTTCAGTAACGACTCAGCCAGCGTGAGCGTGGCCGCCAGCTCGTCGTCATCGCCGGAGTGTTGCGCATGTACCGGAACAGACCATTTGAAGATCGAGTCACCCGGCGGTAAGTCATCGGGGATCGACGACTGGATCAGCCGATCGCCGGTGAGGTGCTGGTGGGAGTTGATGTACCCCGGGGCCACAAGGTCAGTGCCGGACCCAACGACAACGACGTCAGGATGGAGGGCACGGAGCTTTGCAAAGTCATCAACGGCCGCAATCTCGGCGCCATCGATCAGAACCGCGCCGTTTTCAATCACGCGCCGGGCGGGGTTCATCGTGACGATGGCACCCCGGATGAGCTTCACTCGGTCGAGCCTACGAGTTCGGCGAAGCGCCGTCGCCATTCCACGGAAGGCTTGTCCGACTGAACATTGGTCACACCAGTTCGGGTCAGCGAGAGCGTGCCCGGCACCTGTTCGAGCATTGCTTTATCCTCTGCTCCAATCGCCAGATCGAAGGCGATGATCTCGTCGGCACCGGTGCTGTGATCGTCATTGCGCCACACCACAAAGGTGAACAAGGAGTTGAGATCGTCGACGGGGGTGCTCAGGAGCAACAAGATGTGCTCAAGACCGTCGTCATAACGAATTGTGCTTCGAACCGCGAACGGGAGCGAGAAACCAGTAGTCATCACACGGTGCACCGTCTCGTCTTCGGACCCGCTGACCGCGACAGCTTCATCCGGGTTCGCCGCCTCGACTTCATAGCGATAGCCATAGAACGTCTCGTCGAGTTGTTCGAGGTCGAGCTTCGGAACGTACGGGTCCTGGGCCCCGCCGAAGGTTCCCGCGTGTACCCAGGGGAAATGGCTGAAGTCCATGAAGTTGTCGACAAGCCGAGGGGTCGAGGCGGCCCACACGTCCACAGGAGTATTGATTCGGCGGTACGTCGAATCGTGTTCTTGGGTGATCTCCGGGATCTCTCCCGTTGGCTTACCGGGGCACACCCAAACAAGGCCATACCTCTCTTGGGCGTGACGGCACGCGAGGTGAGCGGTCGGGGGAATCGCGCCTGACGGCCCCGACGACGGAACGCTGACGCACTCGCCATCAGCGCCGAATCCCCAGCCGTGGTACGCACAGCTGAGGACGCCGTCGCTGAGTGATCCGATTGACAGTGGCGCTTCACGGTGGGGGCATTGATCAGGTGCCACGACCAAGGTTCCTGTCGCATCGCGCCATATCACCAGTGCCTCGCCCAGCAATCGAACCGCGTGTGGCTCATCGGTCACTGCATCGGCTCGGAGAACGGGATACCAATATCCCTTCAGCGGCTCGCTCTCAACGAACGTCGTCATTGAATCCCCTCATCGGCTGGTCTGACCATCGGACCGTAGCGCGATCTTCAGTGCCCCCGCTCTTCGCGGCGCGGCACGCTCCGCGGATAGGTTCACGTCATGTCGAACGTCGAGTGGGGCATTTACAGCCTCTGTGACCATCTCACCGACCCAATCACCGGTGCCGCAGTCTCACAGGGAGAACGCCTTCGCAGCGTGGCACACCAGGCCTCGCTCGCGGAGCAGGCCGGGTTCGACTCGTTTGGAGTCGGCGAGCACCATTTCAGCGAGTACATCCTGCCCGCCCCGCTCATCTTGCTGTCCTATGCGGCGTCGGCGACGTCCACCATTCGACTCGGGACGTCGGTGACCCTTCTCGCCAACCATGACCCGGTACGCGTCGCGGAAGAGTTGGCGCTACTCGATGTACTCACTGACGGACGGGCCGAAGCAACATTCGCCCGCGGTATCTCGCTCGCAACCGCCCAAGCCTTCGGGTTCCCCGATTTCGATCAGGTTCGTCCCCGATTCGAAGAACACCTGCGTCTTGTCCTTCGGCTCTTGAGCGAGGATGAAGTGACATGGTCGGGCGAGCATCGCGGCTCTCTCAATCAGATCAGGCTTCAGCCGCGCCCCATACAACACCCCACTGACTCGATCTGGGTGGGCGGAGGCTTATCTCAGGTCTCGGCTGACCTTGCCGCCGAACTCGGCTTGCCCTTGCTACTTCCCAGCCTCTTCAGGTGGCCCGTCGACTATCTCGACATCGTGCAGCGCTATCGAGACCGATCAGCGGCCGCAGCCAATACCGCCCGGGTGGGGTTCCCCACCTATCTTCACGTGGCACGCACGTCGCAAGAGGCCAGGGCACGGTTCATGCCGCGATTGGAGCGCTACATCTCGTTTGCGAAGACCACTCGAATAGGGTTCGGTCGCCCCATGGACTTCGAGTCGCTGCTCGAGGGACCAGTAGTCTGCGGCAGCCCAGCAGAAGTCGCCGAACGGATCGCTGACATCAACGACATCCTCGACCTCGATCGACAAATGTTCTTGATCGATGCGGGAGGTGTCCCCGACGATGTCGTCGCCGATGTCATCGACCTCATGGGGTCATCGGTACTACCGATCGTTCGCTAAGCGGTGCCCCACCGATCCGCAAGCGTGGCGTAGACACCCTGGTCCCACGAGAACTCGACCATATTGCCGTCCGGATCGCGCAACATACAGATGTAGCCGATTGGCGCCGGCATCATCGTCGGCGGCATGCCGAGACACCCTGCGTCGATGGCCTTGGCTGCAATATCGTCAACGTCTTGCTTATTGGGCATCTCAATGCCGAAGTGAGCGAAGGGAGCCAGCTTCGCTGGGGGTGCGTCAGCGAACGGGTCCGATCCCTCGAAGAACTGTGCGAGCACAAGAATGAACGGATTGTTGGTCTCACCCTCCATACCGAGCCATGCGCCGTATCCCATGTCGTCTTCTCGGCGGTCTATCAGTGCCAATGGGGTGAACTCGGTGAACCAGGAAACCGTGGCGTCCATATCTGTCACTCGAAGCGCGATATGGGTCCAACGGGGTTCGGAGGGATGCGTCTCGTATGTCGACTCGCTCATGAGGCTACCTCTCCGGATTCACGGCACCTTAGCAGCGGTCAGTTGGTCAGACCATATCTGCCGCCCAGCCGTTCCCCGCTGCCGGACTGCTCATAATGGACTAATGGTAAGACCAACAAGCCATCTACACTGTTGAAATCAGCTAGGCGAGGACGAGAATGTCAGACCCACAGCCATTCGCGCCAATCTCACGAGAAACGGTGAGCTCCCAGATTCGCGCCCAGCTTCTCAAGCGCATCACGATCGGAGAGCTTGCACCCGGCTCGCCGCTGCCCTCCGAGCGCGAGCTGAGCGAACGCTTCGAAGTCGCCCGCACTTCAGTACGCGAAGCACTACAGGGCCTGCTCTCCATGGGAGTTGTCGAGCGGCGCGGCAATCGCTCATACGTAGCCGAGCATCTGCCAACGGTCGTTGTTGAGCGCGGCGCCAATCGGAAATCGTTCGTGACGGAACTCTTCGAGACCCGGCGAGTGCTCGAGGTCCCGATCTTCGCGATGGCGGCCGAACGAGCGAGCGACGACTCGCGGCAACAGATCGCAGCGCTTGCCGACTCATTCACTGCGTCTCTCGGCATCGCTGAGTTCAGAGAACTCGACCGCGAATTCCACACCACCATCGCGCAAAGCTGTGGCAACCCTTTGTTGATTGAGTTGTACGGCAAGGTGCTCGACGAACTCTTCCGCTCGGGCGAATTCGATGAGGTGCTCGGCGCGGAGAAGAACCGCCTCGAGGTGGAGCAGATCATCGCCGATTCGTCAGCCGCACACCGATCCATTGCGGGCGCATTCACGTTGCACGATGCCGAAGCGGTCCGTGATTTCACGCAATCGCACCTCGATCAGGTCGAGCACGCGATGCTGGACGAACTCGACTAGATATCGCGCGCGACTTGAGCGGCGACGGTGTTGAACGCCTCAACCTGCTGAAGGAATAGCTGGCTGTCCCAGTAGTCGGTTCGATGGCTGATGAGTCCATCAACAATGACGAGGCGTTGCACTCCGCGGATTGAAATCGGGGCTTCACCCTGCCACCTCGCGGTCATGGTGTAGAAGGCGGCCACCGCTGCGCCGTCGACCACGAGTTCCTCGATCTCATAGCGCAGCTCAGCCATGTCAGCCAGGAATCCCGGCAAACGATCGAGGTAGGCGGAGCGACCCACACAACCCGAGCCCAACGCCGACGTGTGTTCGTTCACAAAATGTTCCGCCACATGTGCGGCGATTTGTTTAGGGTCCCGTTCAGCAAACGATTCCAGGTATGCACTCGCAATTTTGGCCGGGGTATTGGCTATTGGAAATGCGGTCACCCATGCACCGTACCGATTGGCGCAGCACGGGTCGAGCGATATGGTCAGACCATCGGTCCATCGGAGGTGCCATGAGTATTACAGGGATGAACCACGCAGTGCTCTACGTGCGCGACGCTCAACGGCACAAAGAGTTCTACGAGGACGTACTGGGGTTCGTCACCGTCATCGACGGTCCCGGACCCTTCGTCTTCATGCGAGCGCCTGCATCGCAGAATCACCACGACATCGCATTCTTTACGATCGGTAGCGACGCCGCTCCCTCAGAAGCCGGCCAGCGAACCGTTGGCATGTACCACCTTGCCTGGGAGGTCGCCACGCTCGATGAGCTTGTGGCCATGCGCTCCCGCCTCGAAGCAGCCGGTGCGTTGGCTGGCGCCTCTGACCATGGTGTAAATAAGAGCCTCTACTGCTTCGACCCTGACGGTCTTGAATTCGAGGTGATGTGGCTTGTCCCCCCCGCGCACTGGGGAGCAGACGAAAAACAGGCCATTGTTCGCCCCCTTGACCTTGATGCCGACCAGCAGCAGTTTGCCGCTCTGACGGGAAACCAGGCATGAACCTGTCGGGTCAGTACTGCCGCTTCCTGGACCATAATGCGTTCCAAGAAACAGATCGCAGCGTGATCGGCCAGACTGAGGCAACCTCGTACCCCGAGGAATCCGACATGGAGAAAGTGTCTTTGTTGGTGACGATGAATTCGCCCCTCAGTGTCGGCACTCGTGCGAAGAGGAAAGCCATGTGCAGTTCAACCGATGCCTCGCAACGCTATATCGCGCCGCGTCGGGCTGAATTCAGTCGAGAAGGCACTACAAATACACAATCAACGCGGTAACTACTGCTCAGAGGGGAATCTGATGAGAGCCAAAAGGATGAAGTCGCTGGCACTAATGCTGGCACTGACGATGATTGCTGTTGCCTGTGGCAACGATGACGAAACGGATACCTCTTCAGGATCAGACTCGACCAGTGACTCCGCGGACATGGACACCGACGACGCCATGGACGACCCGGATGACATGGACGACGATGCGCCCATCGAAGTTGACGTCCTCGTCGAAGCGTTCGACTCCAACGGCGACGGCACCGTCACCATTGGTGTAGCGGCTGCCGGACCGCGCGATGACAACGGCTACTACCAGTCGCTTGTCAACTTCGCGGAAGAGTTCTCGGCAGCCAACGGCTTCGCCGCTCCGATCGTGAGCGACAACATCGGTCCTGCAGAAGCTGCTCAGGCAATCTCTGACCTCGCTCAGCAAGGAGTCGACATCTTGATGGTTGGCGCAAGCGAAATCGCTGAGCCTCTCGCAGACCTCACCGAGCAGTTCCCCGATATCTTCTGGTACTGCAACTGTGGTGCCGGCTTCGCCGAGCTTCCCGGTCTCGCTCAGGCCACAGACTGGGGTGCATCAATTCACTACTCGGCGGGCGTTGCCATGGGTGCTGTGCTTCAGGATCAGGGCAGCACCCATGCTGTCTTCCTTGGTTGTTGCGACATCAACTTCGAGCAGGAGGCATACAACGCAACCGTGTTCGGCCTTCAGTCAGTCGATCCCAGCTTCACCATGGAATATGTCGGTACCGGCGACTTCCAGTTCGACTTCGACAATGCCGCCAACGCAACGGCAGCCCTCACCAACGCTCAGGCCAACGGCGCCACGCTCGCCTATGCCTACCTCGGTGGAGCGCTCGATCCCGTTGGACAACTCGCAGCAGACGAAGGCATCGCTGTGTTTGCCGCCGGTCCAGCCGACGTGTGCGATCGCGACATCCCATGGACAGGCGGCATTGTCTTTGACGGCGGCCTCTACGCCTCTCAGGCTCTGCGCCTGATCATTGATGGAGAGCTCACCGAGGGCTCGACGTACCAGTTCCCAACCCAAGCCGGCCTCAATGGCGCGGTGCTCTGCGATCCTTCAGCGGATGCTCAAGCGTTGCTTGACAGCGCTTTCGGCTTGCTCGCATCCTTCGATGAGACACTGTACGGCGAACTCGGAGCGATTTCCGGGGCTGCATACGGCGGCTGATGACTGCAGGATCCCCTGACCAGTCGCGGACGGGCTCTGCGGAGCCCGTCCCTGCGGTCATCTTCCACAACATCACCAAGACCTACGGCGCCGTCACCGCTTGTGGCGGTATCGATTTAGAGATACATCGCGGCCGAATTCATGGAATTCTCGGTGAGAACGGCGCTGGGAAATCGACGCTGATGAAGATGCTGATCGGTCTGGTCCTGCCCGACCATGGCTCGATCAGAATCGATGGCGATGTTCAACAGATCCAGAGCCCCTTGACTGCAGCATCACTCGGCATCGGAATGGTCCATCAGCACTTCAGCCTTATTGACGCGCTCACCGTCTGGGAAAACGTTTCGCTTGGCGAGGCCGGCAAAATCGACCCCGCCGGGGTCCGCTCTCGTATCGGAGATATCGCCGACCATTACGGCCTCTTGATCGACCCCTACGCACGAGTCAGTGACCTCGCCGCTGGCCTGCGTCAGCGTGTCGAGATCATCAAGTGTTTGCGCCGTGACCCGAACATTGTGATCTTCGACGAACCCACCTCGGTACTCACCCCTGAAGAGTCCCACCAACTGTTCGTCTCCTTGCGCCAAGTCGTCGCCTCCGAAAACCGCGCCGTCGTGCTCGTCAGCCACAAACTCGACGAAGTACTTCATGCAACCGATGACATCACGATCATGCGCCAAGGCCGCGTGGTCGATCGCTTGAGCGCCAGTTCTACCGACGCTCCAACACTCGCCCGAAGCATGGTTGGCCGTGAGGTGTCGTTGCGGTCGGAGCGCGCCGCTCTTGGCGTACTTGATACGACGGCGGCAGGAAGCCAAACGAGTTCGAAGCGAACTCGCGGCGAAGCACCCGTCCTGCGTATCCGAAATGCTTCAGCTACAGGACCTGGCGGCGTCACCTTGCTCGACGATCTTTCGCTCGATGTCCATGCAGGCCAGATCGTTGGTATCGCCGGCGTTGAGGGCAACGGGCAGCGTGAGCTCGGAGATGTTCTGTCGAGCCTTCTCTCGCTCGATCACGGCTCAGTCCACGTGGGCGACACCTACGTTCCCAGCGGCAAATCAGGGGCCATGGCCAGAGCCGGAGTCGGTGTGATACCCGAAGACCGCCACGACAGCGGACTCGTGCTCGACATGAGCGTGGCAGAGAATTTGATCCTCGTCGATCAGTCGCTCGTTTCCCGGCGCGGCATCATTGACGCAACAGCTCTCCACGAGCTCGCGGCTGCCATGATCGAGGAGTTCGACATCCATTGCAGCGGGCCCGATGCGCCGATGTGGTCGCTGTCAGGAGGGAATCAACAACGAGTCGTCCTCGCCCGCGAACTCTCTCAAGAGCCGACAGTGCTCGTTGCGGCACAACCCACGCGGGGCCTCGATGTGGGGGCGATCGAGTACATGGGTGAACGGTTGAAGGCGGCTGCAGCTGCGGGGGTTGGGGTGCTTCTCATCTCAAGCGAACTCGAAGAGATCCTCGACCTCGCTGAACGAATTGTCGTGATGCACTCCGGCTCCATCGTCGGCGAGATGCCGCGCCACAAAGCCGATCTCGAGCGGCTCGGCCTCTTGATGGGTGGGATCAAGGTATGACTTCCGCGGTCGTCTCTCCGCGAGTTCGTTCGGGCGAGTGGTTCATGCTCTATGCCCTCAGCATCATGGCTGCGCTCGTCTTCTCAGCGGCTCTCGTCGAAGCAACCGGGGGCGACTGGCACCCGGTGGTAAACGCGCTTCTCGATGGCAGTCTTCGCCGTCCCGGGCGCTGGGGCGAGACGCTCGGTACGGCAGCGCCAATGCTGCTCGTTGCCACCGGGACGATCATTTCGTCGAAAGCCGGTCTGATCAATATCGGCCAGGAAGGTCAACTCTTCGTCGGCGCAGCCTTCGCCACCTACTTTGGCTTTCTTCTCGGTGGACCAGGCCCGCTCAACGTCATCCTCATTCTTGTCTTCGGATCAATCGGGGGCGCACTTTGGGCCGGAGTGGCCGCCGGACTGAAATTCTGGCGAAACGTTCCTGAGGTGCTGTCCACACTCCTTCTGGTCACCGTTGCCGGCCAGCTTGTTGCCTACGGACTGAGCAAGCCTTGGCTGCTCCTTGCACCGCTCGCTGACCGGGGCAACCGCAACCAGGTCAGTGTCCAACTCGCCGAGGACAATCGCCTTCCTCGTCCCGAGATTTTCGGCAACGAGATTCCGTTGGCCGTTGTGCTCGGAATCGTCCTTGCGATCGTGGTCAGCTTTGCTCTTTCGCGAACTGTCTGGGGCTTCAAGCTGAGGATGTTGGGACGAAATCCCCGCGCCGCACAACGCTCTGGGGTTGCCCAAACCCGTTACGGGGCAAGTGCATTGATGCTGAGCGGAGCGTTCGCCGGGCTGGCGGGTGCAGCCATGCTCGCCGGCGGAGGCTTCGCCTTCGGCAACTATCAGTTGGTTCCCGGATTCTCGACCAGTATTGGATGGACCGGCCTCCTCGTCGCGCTGGTGGCACGGGAGAAAGCCCTGGTCGCTATCCCCGTTGCGTTCGTGTTCGCCGGTTTGCGGACCGGCTCGAGTTTCGTAGGCGCCACCGGAGTCGAAGGGCGCATCACCGACGTAATCCAAGGCTTCCTCGTACTGGCATTGCTCGTACCCCCGGCTCTGATGTTTCTTCGAGACCGGCGACGGGCACGAGCAGCAGCCACGGAGCGGGTGTAATGATCTCCGGGTTCTTTCAAGCCGTTGTCGATATCGCCTCCAGTGAGTCGACCTATATCAATGGAGCTTTGTTCGCTGCGTTCCTTGCCTTTGCCGCTTCAGGCGAGTGGGTAGCAGAGCGGGCTGGGACACTCAACATCTCGGTCGAAGGAATGCTGCTCGGAGGGGCATTCACCAGCGCCATCGGGTACGACATCACCGAATCGGTACTGATCGGACTCTTTGCCGGTGTCCTCGGTGGCCTTATCATTGCTGGCGTTCAAGCGGAGATGAGCCATCGCCTCAGTGCCGACCAATTCGTCGTTGGGCTCACCCTCAATATCTTGGTGTTCGGCCTGGCCGGGTTCCTCGACAATGAACTCGAACCGGCCACCAAGCTGGCCGGAAGGTGGAACATCCCGCTGCTGAGCGACATCCCACTGGTCGGCCAAGCACTATTTGGCCAACGTTGGCCGTTCTACGTGCTCTACGCCCTCATTCCGTTCACCTGGTGGCTTGTCTTTCGTACCCGTTGGGGCCTCGAGCTTCGCTCGGTGGGTGAAAACCCACAGTCCGCTGACGTCTCAGGTATTGATGTCAACAAGCGGCGGCGTCAGAGCATCTACTACGCCGGCGCCACATCAGGTCTCGGCGGCGCCTTCCTGGTCTTTGGACAGGTCGGCCTCTTTGAAGACTCCATCGTCGGAGGCCGCGGCTTCATTGCGATTGCAGCCGTCATCTTCGGTGGCTGGACGTTACGAGGAACGATTGCAGGTTGTGTGATCTTCGCAGGAGCGCTGTCATTTCGACTGTCGATCCAGGGGCTCGGGTATGAGGTCAATAGCGAACTGCTCCAGTCTCTCCCATTCCTGGTGACGCTCTTCGGTATGGCCTTGTTCGCCCACAGGGTTCGGGCACCCGGAGCGCTCGCCCAACCATTTGTTCGCGGGCTGAAATAGCTGGTGGGCTATCGCCCACTCGGCTGATCGGGAAGCACCCTTTTCGACATGTCTCATCTCATCGCCGTTGCGCACGGCCGCCAGGGTTCAGATGAATGGGCTCGGTCGGCTTGGGATCCTTGTGGAGCCGCAGGTTGGCGGCGTTGGAGATCCCATAGTGCAGATTACCGATCTCGCTGGATGAGCCCTCCTCGTGGAGAAAGTTCTGGCCGGGCACAATCCGGACGAAGATATCGGTGATGCGATCCTCCGCTTCCCAGTTGAATACCTCGGCCTAGAACCCACCGGCAGCGTTGATGTCGTCGGTTGGGAAGTCGACGAAAACTAGACCGTTTAGGCAGGTCATAGACCCCCCTGGAGCGGCGCGCGACTCCGACGCGAACGGTGGTCTGATGGGCTTCCCATAGTTGTGAAGTGGCGCCTCAAGCAACCGGACAGGGGTCAGTTGCACAGTCCGTGACCGAACGGCGAGGATACAACCGTGACTGACACCGACTTCTCCCCCACCGGACTACAACAACTCGTCGACGACGCGTGGGAAGCCTTGCTACCCGTCCTGAAGGAATACATCGCCATCCCCGCGAAGTCACCGGCATTTGAACCCGCATGGGAGGCCGAGGGACATCTCGCCTCGGCGGCGGAGTTGATCCGAAGTTGGTGCGAGACGAATACGCCCGCCGATGCGAGCGTCGTGATGCATGAGATACCTGGGCGAACGCCGGTGATCACGATCGAACTGCCCGCGCACGGCGAACCCACGTCCAACGAGACAGTCATGCTTTATGGGCACCTCGATAAGCAGCCAGAGATGGAAGGTTGGCTCGACGGCCTGAGCGCATGGACACCAGTGCTGCGAGGTGACCGCCTGTATGGTCGCGGCGGAGCCGACGATGGTTACTCCGCGTTCGCCATCGTCACCGCTATCAATGCGCTCCGAGCCTCGGGAGGCGCACATTGCCGCTGCGTTGGGCTGATCGAAGCCAGCGAGGAGAGCGGCAGCCCCGATCTCCCCGCCTATTTCGAACGGCTCGACGATTTCCTTGGTGATGTGAGCTTGGTGATCGGGCTTGATTCGGGGGCGGCCGACTATGACGCTCTATGGTCAACAACATCCCTGCGCGGTGGGGTCAGCGCCGAGCTTCGGGTCGATGTCCTTGAACGAGGCATGCATTCGGGTCTCGTCAGCGGCGCCGTACCGTCGAGTATGCGAATACTGCGCCAGCTTCTCGATCGAGTAGAGGACGCCGAGACCGGCGAGATCCTGCTCGATCGCTTCCACTGCGAGATCCCTTCGAAGCGGGTCGCGGAGGCTCACGCCGCCGCAGACGCCGGACTCGACCCTCGCAGTGACATTGCCTACTCGGGGGATACCAGCCCGCCGAGCGATGATCCCGCCGAATTACTACTGGCCACGACATGGCGTCCCACCCTGAGCTATGTCGGAATCGACGGCGCACCGAACGTCGCCGACGCGGGAATGGTGCTGCGTCCATCTACCACGCTCGGCCTCTCTTTTCGGCTGCCACCACTCACTGACCCTGGCCCGGCAGCCCAACAGTTGGTCGAGGTACTCACCGCCGATCCCCCATCAAACGCCACCGTCACTGTGACGATCGACAAGGCGGGCAATGGCTGGAACGCTCCGGCCACCGAGCCCTGGCTTGGAGACGCACTCGAATCGGCCTCCATCGCATATTTCGGACATCACGCCGCAAGCATGGGTATCGGCGGCGGTATCCCCTTTATGTGGATGCTTGGCGAACGCTTTCCTGACGCTCAGTTTGTCATCACCGGCGTTCTCGGCCCGGAGTCCAATGCCCATGGGCCCAACGAGTTTCTTCATCTTCCCACCGCACGGCGGGTGACCGCGTCGGTCGCTCACATCCTCCACGCCCATGCCAGTCGGTGACGTGTGAGTCCCCCACGAGAGGCCGCTCCCATCAAGGTTGGAGACTGGCTAACCGGAATCCAAAGAGGGAGCGGTACATCGGGTGCCGGTCGCCAGGTTCCCCCACCAACCAACCCCAATCTTCGTTGTTCTCAGGTGCCGCCAGCGGCCTCCATCTCGGCCTGCAGGGTTGCGGCATATCGTGCATCTCGCTCTTCGAGTCCACTGATGATGTCGTCGGCAACGCCGACCGAGACAAGGACCTCGCGCGTGTCGTCACCGATATACGGCGCATGCCGTTCGGGGAACACCGGCACCGCGAACCGAGCCGGTGGTCGGGGGTAACGCATCCGGCCAACTCTCGGATGCTCGCTCTCCACAAGGCTGCCAGCGTGTCGTACCTGCTCATCATCATGCACGTTGTCGAGCGTGTTGACTCGAGCCACCGGGACACCGAATGCGTCCATCATTTCGCAAATCTCGTCGGTCGAGACTTCAGCGAGCAGCGCTTCGACCTCAATCTTGAATGCCGCCGCTCGAGCGAGCCGGGCGGGCAAGGTCGAATAACGCACGTCCAGATGTAGTTCGCTGCCACGCCAAATTGAAAGCATCTCAAGAGACTCATCGGAGACGAGCACAATCGAGACATAGCCATCACGGGCCCGAAAGATCGGGAAATAGTCGGCAAGCTCACCCTTGTGTTGGATGTCGTCGCCGAGCAAGGTCCGAGACCACATCATGTCCGGCCACATGTAATAGAGGGCGGAATCCAGCATAGAGATCGGCAGGTACTGCCCCAGTCCTGTCCTACCTCGCTCGAGGAGGGCAGCAGTCACAGCTTGAGTGGTGGTCAGGGCGGTGACCTTGTCATAGACGATCGCTCGCATGTTGGCCGGTATCTCGCCCCCCTGCTCGGCAGCGGTACCCGCAGTGGCCTGGATGAGCGGGTCGAAGACCCGCCGGTTCTGGTATGGGCCGTCCTGCCCGTACCCCGAAATCGAGGCGTACACCAGCCCCGGGTTCCGAGCGGACAACGCCTCGTAGTCGATGCCGAGACTCTGGACAACGCCCGGTCGGTAGTTCTCGATCACGACGTCAGCGGTCTGAGCTAGTGCCAGGAACGCGTCCTTCTCCTCCGCCACCTTCAGATCGAGGGCAACCGAGCGCTTGTTGCGGTTCAAAACTGCGAACATCGCTCCCATCCCCGCACGCGAACTCCCGAGGTATCGAGCAGTGTCACCAAACAGAGGCGGCTCAATCTTGATCACGTCCGCACCCTGGTCGGCAAGAATCATCGCCGCCATCGGCCCAGAGACCGTCGACGTCAATTCAAGAACGCGATAACCACTCAACGGACCGGACATCAGATGATCTCCCCTCGAGACGACATGGCCAGACTAGTGACCGGCGCCTACCTCAGCCCAGAGCCGACCGGTATGCGATGTAAGATTCTCGTATGACCAATAGTGCGGTGCGCCCCGACACGACGGTTGATCGTTTCGATCCGGATCCAATCAGATCGTTCACGATGGCCGCTTCCCTCTACACCGATCCGGATGTGGCCGAACGAGAGCGCGATGCAATCTTCGCCAACAGTTGGCAGTGGGTCGGACACGCCTCCGACGTTGCTGAGGCCGGCGACTACTTCACCGCGTCCATCGCCGGCGAACGTATCTTCGTCATCCGGGACACGGAGGGCGAGTTGCGAGCGTTCTTCAACGTGTGCCTACACCGCGGCCATTCGCTACTCGAAGGTTCAGGGAAGCTGAATGGCCTGATCACCTGCCCATACCATGCCTGGGTCTATGAGAGCACAGGGGCCTTAAAGGGTGCCCGAATGTCTGAGCGAATGCCCGATTTCGATGTCGCCGACTTCCGACTGGGCGACGTCGCGGTGGAGAACTTCTGCGGGTTCATCTTTGTGCATCTCGGCGAGGCCCCTGAAGCCATGGACGTCTGTTACCCCGGGCTAAGCGAGGCCGTTTCTGCTCTTCATCGCAACCCGGACACGCTCTCACTCGCCCGCGATGCCACCTTCGACATCGCTGGCAACTGGAAGAACGTGGGCGACAATCTACTCGAGTGCTACCACTGCCATCCGACCCACAAGGAGTTCGTGGATCTCATCGATATGTCGGGCTACCGAAACGAAACGTTTGAGCGCTGGTCGATTCAAACCGGTCCCGCCAGCACCGGAAATGACGTCTACGAGGTGACCTCAGGGGCCGCCGGCTTCACATCGGCCTACGTCTGGCCCAATGTTTCATTCACTCAACTCCCCGGCCATCGGGGCATTTTCATGTTCCACTTCGTGCCTACAGGGCCCGAGACCACGAGGCAGCGAGTTGCCTACTACTCCCCCGATGGGGAGGAAAACCATGTTGAGGAGGCCGCGTTCGACTACTTCAACAATGTCCTCGGCCCCGAAGATGTCGCTCTCGTTGAAAACGTCCAGATCGGTTTGCGGTCCCAGGCCTACCACCAGGGAAAGTTCATCTGCATCCCCGACCGTCCCGAGATCTCCGAGCACGCCGTCCATCATTTTCAGTCGATGGTCGTCGAAGCGCTAGAGACGGACTAAGCCATCGCCTCAGCGATGACCGGGACGAGGCTGTGAACGAGCACCGCGTCTTCGCTGTTGTAGCGGATGTCGGCGAGCAGTTCGCTCAGCTGGCATTGAACGTGACCCGCCCGTACTCATCGATGAGGTCAAGAACTGCGTCGACGTCGCCGGTAGTGACTTCTGGGTTCATGAAGAGCATACGAAACGTGTTGAGTCCAGCAATCGGCTGAAACCCGACCATTGCGGTGCCCTGGGCCTGCATCTGTGCCTTTATCTTGGGCGCGAGAGCGTGCAGTTCGGCGTGCACGTCGCGCTCAAGTCGCCCGATCGATACCGGATCAAGCTCGAGGGGGCGGAGGTGGGCGGGAACCCACGCAAAGACCACATTCGAAAACTTGCCGGGCACAACACTTGCGAAGACACCCTTGGATGCTGCGATTCGTGCTCTCGTGTAGTCGGCCATCTCCACGGCATGGTTCACCCGCGTCTCGAACCCGACATCACCATGATGCTTCCACGCCAGCCAGAACTTCAGCACGTCGATTCGTCGCGCGCACTGGAAGGTCCGATCGCCAGAGTCGTACTCTGCGTAGAGCTTGTCTGGCTGGAACAAGTAGTCAGCGTTGCTCGCGAAGCACGCCGCGAGTTGCTCTGGAGCCCGAACGAGAAGCGCCGTGCACTGCTGGGTCATCCCCATCATCTTGTGAAGGTTCCAAACGAACGAATCCGAGCGCTCGACACCGCCAAGAAGGTGACGGTGCTTGGTCGAGAAGAGCGCAGACCCGCCATAGCAGCCGTCCACGTGAAGCCAAAGGTCGTGAGCATCACAGATATCGGCCAGCTGATTCAGATCATCAAATGCCGCGGTCACCGTGGTCCCCGCGGTACCAATCACTGCGAACGGAACATCGCCGACGTCTCTCGATGCGGCGATGGCGAGTTCGAGGGCAGCGGGCACCATCGCTCCGGTCGTATCTGAATCGACCTTGATGACTGCATCTGTTCCAAGACCCAAGAGCGCCGCGGACTTCGTCGCCGCGTAGTGACCGGTGCGTGAGACAAACACGGTGAGGCGCTCACCCGACGAACCGAGACGCACGATGTCTGGCTGGCGCCGATGACGGGCGAGTTGCAACGCATACAGCGTGGCGGTCGAACCGCCCGGGCAGAACAGGCCAGGTGGCAGTGTTGGGACCTGTTCTCCGCCGCGCGTGTAACCGGCCACCCGCCCGAGCTTCGATAGCACCGCGCTTTCCATCAGGGTGAAAACGGGTGCAGCCTCGAACGTGGCGCCCGTCGTGTTCAGAGCCGCTCCCAGCCAGTCGCCAACGACCGCCACCGCGTCCGGGCCGGCGAAGTTCTGATTTAGAAACCGGGGGTGGGCGGTGTGCACCGAATGCTTGATGACGAGATCAATCGCGGCGACGATGGCTCCATTGCTCTCGGCGGCCACCTCCTCGTCGAACGACAAACCAACTGTCGCATCGAACGCCGCCAGCAACTCCTCGGGGCTCGCGAAGTTGATGACTTCGTCGGGTTCGCTCGGTGGGTCGATCACGTAACGGAGCGCTCGTGCAGCGATCTTTTCTGCCAAACCTGCCACTGCTCTCCCCCACTGACCCTGTCTCTTCAGCTCGAGAGACCCACAACAACTACTACGCCCAGCAGAAGGCGACACATCGGTATCGATGACGATCTTCGTCGTCATGACGTCGTTCGGCGTCAGGCTGGACGTATTGACCGCATGTAGTCATTCAGAAACGTGCCGGAAGGGTCAAGGCGATCCCGCTCAAGCCACCATCGGTCCCAGTCAACGTGCATACCCGAGAGTTGCGAGCCGTCGAGATAGTTGACCTTTCCCCAATGTGGGCGTCCCTCGTACTCGAGAAAGATCTCTTCGCAAGCCCGAAACAGCGGACCTTCATCATGATGTATGTCCCGGTGAACCGAGATCGTGACGGTCTCCCGACCGTTCGCCGTGGACAGCCAGACGTCGTCAGAGGCGATCGCTCGGTACTCAACCGGCATCTCCACGTCGGGAAAGTCCGAGGTGATCAACTCCTTGATCGCCCTGAAGCACGCGGGCCCGCTCTCCATTGGCACGCTGTACTCCATCTCGGTGTGAAGTTGGGCGCGATGGCTCGGATAAACCTCAAAGCTCCAGGCCACCCGTTTGCCTTCACCGGCCACCGGATACTGGGCCGGCTCAGCGGTCTCGTTCATCCGTTTCACGAACGCCTGGTCTGTGCGCGGAGACCAGTAAAACTCGAAGCGGTCGTTCTCCGCCATCAGCTCCGGGATCCGCGCTTCGGCCTCGTCCCCGTTGGTCACAAATGCGCTCTCGGCCATCCGGTAGGTCTCGCGGAGCTTGAGCTCCAGCGCTGTGACGATGCCAATGGATCCGAGATTGAGGCGAGCGACGTTCCATCCAGCGGAGGCCTGGCCCGGACCCCACTCAACAATCTCACCCGTCGCAGTGGCGACTCGGGCTCCAACGACCACCGACGACAGATTCCGTGCGCCGCGACCGGTGCCATGGGTGCCCGTGGCACAGGCACCGCCAATCGTCTGCCGGTCAATGTCGCCCTGATTGTGAAGTGCCAAACCATGCTGGTGTAGGGCAGGCCCAAGCGCGTAGATGGGCGTGCCTGCTCGGACCCACGCCCGCTGATGGTCTTGGTCCGCAGAAATCACTCCGGACAACGCTGAGAGATCAGCGATGACCTGAGTGTTAGGGACGAGGGGTGCATGGCTGTGACCTGCGCCTGCCACCCGGATGGTCCGTCCTCGTTCCTGAGCGCCGAGAGCGAGGCCTGCGGCATCTTCTTCTGACCGAATGAACTGCAGTCGGTCCGGTTCTACGCTGTGACGACCAGACCAGTTGCGCCAAGGCGCCATCTCGAACCCCCTATTCCCGCTGAGACTAGGAGCGTAGGTGCTGAGCACCTGCCGGACCGTGCGAAGCAACCATGATCCACGAAATTCGTGGCTACAGACGCGAGGAGAGGATCGCTTCGATCTCCTCGACGGTTGCTGCTCGAGGATTGGTTCTTGCTGCCGCGTCGGCATTCGACTTGTGGGCGACTTCGTTGAGACGATCGCGCCCCACCCCGATGTCACTCAGCTGTTCGGGAATCTCGAGTCGCGCCAACATCGAGTCGATTGCGCCTGCGAACGACTCATGGCTTGTGTCGTCAAGGCCCATCGCCTGAGCCATCACCGCGGTCTTTGGTCCAAGGACCTCTTTGTTGAACTCGATAACGGGCGCCAGCATCACTGCATTGGTCAAACCATGGTGGGTGTCGTACACCGCCCCGATCATGTGGCTCATCGCATGAACCAGCCCGAGGCCCTTCAGGAATGAGATGCCCGCCAGGCACGAGCCGGTGAGCATGGCCGCCCGTGCTTCAAGGTTCGCACCATCGTCCACCGCCGTTGGCAGGGCGGCCCAGATCGCGCGGATCGCCTGCAATGCCAGCGCGTCGCACATCGGATGAAAATCAGGCACCGAGTACGCCTCGATCGCGTGCACCAGCGCGTCGATACCTGTCCAGGCGGTGAGGTTGGCAGGCAAGCCCAGGGTCAACGTCGGATCGAGGATCGCCGCAGCCGGCCGCTGAAGGGGATGCCACACGCACACCTTCACTCCACGCTCGGTATCGGTGACCATGGCGGTGCTTTCTGTCTCTGCTCCGGTCCCGGCCGTGGTCGGAACGCACACCAGCGGAACCAAATGCGCAGGAGCGAGATCCGGACTGGTTTCGGCGTCGTAGTCGAATGCCCACAGGGGTGCCCCATTATTGGCGACAAGGCTGATCGCTTTACCTCCATCCATGCCGCTCCCACCACCGATCGCCACGACACCGTCGTGACCACCATGACGAAAGACTTCGGTGCCCGTAGAGATGTCAGCGCCGACCGGGTTGGGTGAGATTCCGCTAAACACGTCGGCTTCTAAGCCTGCGCCTCGCAACGCATCGATGGATTGGCCAATAAACGGCAGGGCTGCACTGCCGCGATCGGTAACCACAAGCGGTTTCGTCATCCCTGCGGAGGCGCAGATCGAAGGCAAGTCGCCGAGACGACCAGGCCCGTAGGCGATTGGGACAGGAAAGCTCCAGTCAGCGGGAGCGAGGAGATCCATCGGCTTGGCCTATCGGACTGCGAGCGTGCGTGCAATCCAGTCGACCAGAACGTCGCCCTGGCATCCCAGCGGGCCACACCAACAACCTAATCGCTGGCCTCTCAACTCTTCGAGCGACGCCATAAGCCCCGGTTGTTCGCTGCGAGACTTTGCCCCTGATCAGAGCAGATGGCAAAGACGCCGTGCCTCGTAGATCGATGCTGCAATGCCGCGGCTCGCTACTGCGTCACCGATGCGAAAGAGCCGAAAGCCGCTCGAGAATGCTGGTTGCGGTTGTCCAGTGGTCAGCGCCGCGATATCCACCGCTCCCCCATTGGTCGATGCGTCTCGAAGGTCTCGGTACACCTCATCGTTGGGCACAGCACCGTGTTCAACAACAACGGCATCGACCATGCGGACAACCTCATTGCGCGTGTGGACGTTTCGAAGCGTCGCCTTGAACCACGAACCGTCACGCTCCACCCCGATCAACTGATGGTCGGGGGTCATCACGACATTGTTTTCGTACAACATTTGCAGATAGGCCGGGCCCGTCGTTGCGGCGAGATCGTGAGCCACCAACCGGTCTGGTGTCACCAGTTCGATATCGGAAACTTCTCGTCCGCTCAGGTATTCGGCGACGGAGGGGGCAATCTCTCCACCATGGTCGTCGTAAATCAGCACCTTGCCTTGCACCACGACATGTCCACCAAGCACATCCCACGTGCTGTAGACAAGGTTTTCGCCCCACGAGAGAAAGCTCGTGTCGGGCAGTCCGCCGGTGGCAACGATCACGAGGTCGGGTTGTTCGCGGGCAACATCGACATGATCGGCGAGCGTATTCCGGCGGACGTCAACGCCTAGTTGAGCGATCTCGGCCTCGAGCCATCCGACGATTCCGGCCAGTTCGGCTTGGCGCTCACTGGCCCGGGCGGCCAAAACGATTTGGCCGCCAACGCGATCTTGGGCTTCAAAGAGCACCACCCGGTGGCCTCGCTCGGCAAGAACACGAGCTGCCTCGAGACCTGCGGGGCCAGCGCCGATGACCAGCGCCTTCTTCTGCGGTCCGCGAGATAGGGATACAAGTTGGGGAAGATCGGTCTCGCGCCCAGTAGCGGGATTCTGAATACACACCGATTCCAGTCCTTGATGGAGTCGGTTGATACAGAACGACGCCCCCACGCAGACGCGAATGCGGTCCTCGTCGCCTCGCTCCAGTTTGGCGACGATGTGGGGATCTGCGATGTGAGCCCGGGTCATACCTGCGAGGTCGATCAGGCCCGAAGCGATGGCATGACGGGCCGAGGCGACGTCGGTAATTCTCGTCGCATGAAGCACAGGGATATCGATGGTCTGCTTTATTGACGCTGCGAGCGAGACAAACGGCATCAGCGGTGTACCCGACGGAGGGATGGCCTTGGAGAGACCTTCCTCGGTTGCGAGAGATGAGCTGGTGATGTTCATGAAGTCAAGTAATCCGGAGGTTGCCAGGCGCTGTGCAATCTCAGCACTTTCCTCACGGCTCAGCCCGCCGATCTGTCCCTCATCACCGATCATTCGGATGCCGACCAGAATGTCCGTCCCGACTGCGTCTCGTATCGACTCGATCACCTCGACGGTGAAACGCAGACGGTTCTCAAGCGAGCCGCCGTACTCGTCGGTTCGACGGTTGGCTAACGGCGTCCAGAATTGGTCGACGAGATGACTTGTAGCGCAGAGTTCAACACCATCAAGCCCTCCAGCGCGCGCTCGGACGGCGGCAGCACCGAAGTCGGCCACCACTCGACGAATGTCTGCGTGCTCCATCTCCTTTGGCCACCCACGGTGCATGGGTTCGCGAATTGGAGACGGAGCAACCGTCGGCAACCAGTCTCCGTCGTTGGAGACATTGCGTCGACCCATGTGGGTGATCTGGCAGATCACGGCGGTGCCATGTCGATGGATTCGTTCAGTCATCAAACCGAGCGGTTCGACGATGGCCTCGGATCCAAAATTCAGCTGACCCCAAAGCGACGCAGAGTCAGGTGACACGTTGCTCGACCCACCGATCATGGTGAGCCCAATGCCGCCCTTGGCTTTCTCCTCGTGATACGCCACATAGCGTTCGCTTGGTGTTCCGTCGGTGTTGTATCCCGGCGCGTGACTACTGGAAAAGATCCGGTTCCGAAGCTGTAGGTGGCCAAGCGTGAACGGTTCGAGGAGTGGATCCGTCGTGCTCATGTCATCTGCTCGGCAGGAATTTCCGACACCCGGCGTGCCACGAAGTCCAGCAATTCGGCCTCCACTCCGTCATCCATGGGTGGCTTCTCATACGCAGACAGGAGTGCGTCAGCGCGTTCGAAGCCAAGCGTGGCGGTGTCTTTCGAACCCGCTTCCTCCCATTGCTCAAAGCTCGTTTGATCCATCAGCCCTGGCATATGAAAGGCAGTCGTGTAGTTGGCGACGGTGTGTGCGGCGCCAAGGTAGTGCCCGGCGGGACCAACTTCTCGAACGGCTTCCATCGCATCAACGAAATCATCGAGACGGGGACCCTGCGCGTAGCGAATCCAACCCTCGGCGATGTCGGAATCGGTGCAGTACTTGGCCAGGTTGCAGGTAAGTCCGTGTTCGGTCCATCCCCCGCAGTGGGTGATGAGATTGATACCGCCAAGAATCGCCGCATGCATGTTCATGTTGGCCTCGTAGCCGGCCTGAGCATCGAGCTTCTTTGAACCCGTGTGCATGCCGACGCTGCGCACGGGAAGCCCGTAGAAGCGAGCCAACTGTCCAGCCATGAGCAGCATGTGAGCGAGGTCAGGCGTGCCGGTCATCGGTGATCCAGTGCGCATGTCGACGATCATCAAGAACATGCCGTAGATCGTTGGCGAACCGGGATTGATCGCCTGGGAGAACGCACAGCCGGCGAGCGCTTCAGCGTTTAGTTGGGCGATGCCGCCGACCGTGCTGGCAGGCGTGTTCGCGCCCGCCAAAGCGAATGGAGAGTAGTGCACGGGCTGGCCAGCGCGGGCATAAACGATTGCTGCGCTGAGCATCGACTCGTCCCACACCAGGGGCGAATTGCCATTCATGAAGCCAGTGATCACGGCATTCTTTTCAACGAAACCAGCCCCATGGACGATCTTTGCCATATCGATGGTGTCTTCTGCCTGAGCCGCTCCTTGGCACGATCCGATGCTGATCTTGTCTGTGTAACGCATCGAGTCGGCGTAGTAAGCAAGGTGTCGATGTGATATTTCGACATCGGTAGCCTCGCAATGAAACCCACCGGCAATATTGATCGGTGCCAACTGATGGCTCAGCTTGATGCACTCGGTGTTGTCGGCGCGCGTTGCATAGCGGCGCGTACCATCCCGATCGAGAAAGAACGGGCTCCCAGAGTTGGGCGAGAGAGCCATATGACGGCCGCCGATCTGCACAGAGTTGGCAGGGTTGCGGGCGTTCAACGTGAACTGGGCTGGGGCCTGGCCGACAAGAGCCATCAGCAGATCACGACCAATCCGAACCCTTGTGCCATCAACATCGGCACCGGCGGCGCTCCAGATACGGACCGCTTCGTCATAACGGAACTCAATGCCTATCTCTTCGAGGATCCGCATCGAGGCCTCGTGCACCATTTCGACTGACTCCTGGGGGAGCACTTCATACAGCGGAATGTTCCGTTCGAGCGGTAGTGCTGTTTGCAGTTCGGTTCGTCCGCGCTCGCGGCGCCGACGAGTACGCCCGGTCATGATGGCGTTTCTTTGCGAAGACTCGATCCATAGGCCCAGTCGTTGTACGTCTCGTCGTCGCGTAGGACGTGTTGGCTTGCTTGGTCGGGGGGAACATGGCTCCAGTCAGCGGTGCCCGACATGGCGGCCACCGATCGCAGAAACTGTCGCCGCCGTTGACTGGCGTGGACCTCGCGGTTCAACGCCTCGATGTCCCATCGGTCTGTGGTTAGCGCTCGAAGTTCGCTGGCCGCCGACTGGTATCGAGCTTCGGCCGCACGATTGAACAACTCGTGAGGGTCAGTTTCAAGGTCGAACAATTGCTCCGGGTCGCACCCGCTGGTGATCAGCTTCAGCGCGCCACGCTTCACCATCAGGATCGGGGCCGTTGCCCCTTCCGCCAGATTCTCCCCATAGACCACGTCGTCAAGTCGCTCATCGATGCCGTTGTCCAGCAGCGTGGCAAGGCTTCGGCCATCTAGTCGATCGGCTGATTCGGCCAGCCCATGGTTGCCACCCAACTCGCAGAAGGTCGGTAAGAGGTCGACGAGAGACACATTGTCGCTGACACGCTTCGGCAGGAACCGTTTTGGCCACGAAACCAGTAGTGGGATTCGCGAGGCACCCTCAAAAAATGACTTCTTGTACCAGAGGCCTCGCTCCCCCATCATGTCGCCATGGTCGGTCGTGAAGACCACCACCGTGTTGTCGACGAACCCCGTCTCGGTGAGGGTTGCCAGTAGTTGACCCACGAGGTCGTCGATATAGCTGATCGACCCGTAGTAGCCGTGCCGTGCTCGACGAATCTGTTCCTCGGTCGGTTCGAAGTCGGACAGCCCGTACTGGGCTCGAAGACGCAAGCTGTACGGATCAGCCTGAGCGTCCGGAATTCTCTCAACCACCGGCAGGTCGATATCTTCGGCGCTATATCGGTTCCAGTGCTCCGGACGGCACTGATAGGGATCGTGGGGATGCGTGAACGAGGCCGTGACCAGCCAGGGCTGACCGCCATCGAGCGCATCTCGGCGTGCGAGGTCGTAGAGCTTTCGGCGGGTTCGGTGAGCGACCTCGTCGTCGTAGTCCATCTGAACAGTTCGCAGGTACGGACCCGCCAGTTCGAAGGAGCGCTCGTCGTTGCTGTGTTCCTCACGAACCTGCGTCCAGTCACCGGTCCAACCGAAACTGGATGGATAGATATCGGTCGTGAGCCGCTCGTCGAATCCGTGGAGTTGGTCGGGCCCCACAAAATGCATCTTGCCGATCAGGGACGTGTGATACCCAGCGGCGCGCAAGTAGTGCGCGAACGTGGGAGTCGAGCTTGCAAACTCGGCTCCGTTATCGAAGGCACCGATCTCCGATGCCAATCGGCCCGCCAGCATCGAGAATCTCGACGGGGCACAGAGAGAGAAGTTGGTGTACGCCGATTCGAAGACGACCGACTGCTCAGCTAACGAGTCAAGGTGTGGCGTCTTCGCCACCGCGTTTCCATACGCGGGCAGAAATGATGCCGCGAGCTGGTCAACCTGGATCAGGAGGATGTTGGGCTGGTCAGGCATGCGGCCGCCGATTCTCCGTGACAGTGAGTTGCTGCGATCGGCTCGCCTGAGCGGTCAAGGACAAGTGACATCGGCGGATCATGCTCGGATCAACCAACGACATGACGATGAACTCCGCCACCGGCTGCTCGAGGTTCGATCGACATTCCGCAGGTCTGTCCCCCCTGAAACCGACCGGATCTACAGTGTGGACACTCACGGCACGAATCCACCCAGTTGCTGATTCCCCTGCATAATGGGAGACACTACTCCTGGATGGAATAGGGACGAACATAGATCTCACGTCCCGCCGGCCCCATATCGCCAGTGGCAGAGGCGTTCGCCTTGGTCGTCCTTTTACTCAAACCGCATCGGCCACTAGCTTTCAGCCATGCAGCTTGAACCGATCTATCGCGAGGTTCCTCGTCTCGCCGCCGGCTCCGCCGAGAGCATGGCCCACCTGGATTCGCAAGGTTTCGTGGTCATCGCCGGTGCACTGTCGCCCGACGAGACCGCTCAGGCACTCGATCTCACGTGGGACTATCTCGAGGCGCTCGGCACCGGCATTGACCGGCATGATCCGGCCACGTGGGATGACGACCGCTGGCCGGTGGCTGTCCACGGCGGCATCATCCCAAGTCAGGGCATCGGCCACAGCGCTGCCCAATGGTTCATCCGAGCCGTGCCCGACGTCAAGCGGTCCTTCGCCGCTGTGTGGGACGACGACGACCTGCTCGTCAGCTTCGATGGCATGGCACTCTGGCGGCCCACCGCCGTGAACCCGGGGTGGCGGACCAATCGGGGCGGCTCCTGGCTCCACATCGACCAGCATCCGGTCGGTCGGCCGGGTTTTCACTGCGTACAGGGGTTGGTGTCGTTGCTGCCCTCCTCCCCCTCCACCGGGGGAAACGTCATCATTCCCGGCTCACACAAGCTTTTTGAGTCGATTCCCGACCTTTACACGGAGCGACTTGGTCGAATCGACTCGGGTATCGACCACTTCCGATTCCCCGTCGATGACCCGCTACTGGCATCATCACCACCGATCATGCCCCACATCGAAGCTGGCGATCTCCTGCTGTGGGATTCACGGACCGTGCATTGCTCAAGTCCGGCCATCGACGCAGAAGGCGATCCTCGAACAGGCTTGCTCCGCGCCGCCAGTTTGGTCTGCATGATGCCGCGCTCGCGGTCGAACGCTTCGGTAATCGCCAGACGCAGGGACGCTCTCGCCAGTCGGACGTCGACCACGAACTGGAGCGATCGTTTCATCGACGCCGACCAGTTCCCTCAGGTACTCGCCGAAGCGGACCGGTCCTTCGTTCTCCCGCCGGTACCTCAATTGTCACCCGAACAGGACGCTCTCGTCGGATAGCGCTAGATCTCAAAAACCGGAGCGGATTGTCGGATCCGGCCGACATCAGGATCGTCGATGTCGTTGATGCTTCGGTTGACGACCACCTGGGGATGCTCGTGCAGTGTGCTCCGCGATTCCACCCGTGAGGCAGGAACATCGTGGTCCCACAGCTTTTGCAGCAACTGATCGAGATCATCGTGGGCGGTGACGGCATCCTCGATCAGAACGAGAAGTTCCGCTCTCGCCTTACGACGCGACCGTTCGTCGGCGAGTGCTGGGTCGTCCAAGAGATCCCCGAGTCCGAGCGCCCGCATGGCCCCCGTCATCTCCTGGTCGGACACAACGCTGTAGGCCAGGTGTCCGTCGCCCGCTGTGCTCAGACGGTAGAACCCTGAGTAGTCGGGCTTGACGGCAAGGTTGTCGGTCTCGACGAACGTGTGGTTGTACATGCCGTCGGGCCAGTTGAAATGAATACCGCAATCAAACATGTTGATCTGAACGTGCTTGCCGACACTCGTGCCGCGTTCGATCCGTTGCTGCGCTCGATCGAGAAGGGCGCCAAGCGCCGCCTGTGCGGCGTAGAGAGATGTGACCTTGTCGGCCAGGATGCCCTGGAACAGGGCTGGTCCACCGGTCTCGGGATCGACCTGGGTGTCGCAGATGCCCGCCGCGGCCTGAATAATCGGGTCGTAGACCCGAAAGCCTGACATCGGCCCTTCGGTGCCAAACCCCGAAATAGACAAGCAGATCAAGGCTGGGTTGCGAGCATGAAGTGTGTCCCAACCGAGTCCGATGCGCTCCATCGCGCCGGGCCGAAAGTTCTGTACCACCATGTCAGCGCCATCGATCAGTTCGAGGATTTCCGCGAGACCGCTTTCACTCTTGACGTCGATCGTGCACACCTCCTTGCCCAGGTTGCATGTCGTGTACATCGCAGAGACCCCATTTCGGCTGGTGCCGACGAAGCGAGCGATATCGCCGCGCCCGGGTGCCTCAACCTTGATCACCCGAGCCCCTTGCTCTCGCAGCATTCGAACGGCGAAGGGGCCGGAGACAACGGTGGATAGATCGACGATGACGAGACCGTCAAGAAGTGTTCCCATACGGGGAGTCTTGTCGGAGTTGGATGTGTGGTCTGGGACACCTGCAGTCGCTGCCGGCCGGGTCGTGAAGCCATAGACCTGTCGCGACTTGACATGAACCCCAACCGAGTTTCAGGCCTCCACGGTGTCGCGTGTGCCGTACTGGCCGCGCCCGATCATCCGCAGGACTATCTCGTCGTCCTGATTCAACATCTCGCTCCGAAACTTGATGGTGCCTCGGTGCGGCTTCGTCGAGGATCGCTGTGCATCGAGCACGGTGTAGTGCCCCGTCAACGTGTCCCCTGGCCGCACCGGCTTGAGCCAACGCAGCTCCTCCATCCCCGATGACCCTTGGCTACTGGAATCGTTGAGCATGCCATCGCACATCAGGCGCATGAAGAGGGCGCAGGTGTGCCATCCGCTTGCGATCAGCCCACCGAACGGCGTGTCCATAGCGGCTTCTGGGTCGATGTGGAACGGTTGAGGATCGAACGCCATGGCGAACTCGATGATTGCCGCCTCGGTTACCTCGACTGAACCCAGATCGATAACCTCGCCCACCGCAAAATCTTCGAAATACTTCGTCATCCCCGCTGGTTATCATCGCGCTACTCGCGCGACGAACCTGGCGATCAGCTTGTCCTCCCGAAGAACGTCCTGAGCGCCTCTTGCGACATCGAGGCATCGGGTCGCTCATTGAACGCAAGAATGACAACGGATCTCGTCGTGGATCCGACGACCGTTGTGACACGGTGCAACGCGTTCCGACCTCGAAATACCACGAGGTCTCCGGGGCTGAAATCAAGGGTTCGAACAGGTTCACCTCCATCGAGCACACGCTCAACGCAGTCGAACCCCATGCCCCCCGCATCAGCGTCTCGGGCCTCGGGCACATACTCGAACACGCCACCACCGTCTGGGGCCTGCAGCAACATTGTCACCGACGATGCCGAAGTATCGAAGTGCCAGCCGAGTTCCATTCCGTCGCTTGCCACGCTGATGACGATCGTCAACAGTTTGTCGGGGTAGGGGTAGAGGCTCTCAAGCCCCAGCACGAAGCCAAGAAACGCCCGAAACAGCGGATCCACATAAATCTCCCGCAACGGCGAGTTGCTCGCAATCAGGTCGTCGGCGATGAGGCCCTTGTTGCTCACCACAGGACGATTGGAGGGGTGAGTACCTGTGAACTCAGGGTCGGTGGCGGTGAGATACACGTTGTGCACCGCGTTGGAGTAAAAGGCAGAGGCCTCCAGGGCTGCTGATTCTGCTGCCGCTTGCTCGATCACTTCATCTGTGAAGAAGCCCCCGCAGCACGAGCACGCCTTCGGTCTCGAGTTCATCACGGCAGCGACGTCGAAATTTGATCTCATGAATCGGGTGGCGGGCACCATGGATGTGCCGGCTTGTCAACGAATCGGCTCTCACTGTCGATTACGACGCAGGGATGGCACTTCTCGCATAGCCAACATCTTGACAGATCAGCACCCCGCCGTCTCGAGGGCCTCTGGACACCTGAGTAATTTGATCAGGCAAATGCCTGCCGCCAAGGTGAGGTCCGTTCCACAAGTTCCTCATGGCCGTACCGACCTAGGGTGTCGGGGTGGCGAGCACTCTCTTCAACCGAATTTTTTCACGAGGTCAGTAGTGAGCGGATCGAGAAAACCGGTGACCGTTGCTTCCGTCTCGAGCTGCATAGCGACTCGCAGATCAGTCGCGGCAGCCTGGTTGAGGGTTCGCTTCATCGCCTGGACCGACAGGGCCGGAAGCGCAGCAAGCTGCCGGGCGACCGCAGTCGCCCCGTCGAGGAGTTTGTCGTCGGCCGCAACCCGCCAGGCCACACCAAGGCGCTGGAGCTCGCCAGCCGAGTACCGGTCGCCGAGCAACAGCATCTCTCGTGCGGTGTTCAGCCCGACCAGCGCCGGCAGCAACGAAGTGACCCCTCCGGTCACGAACAAATTGAGCGACACTTCGGGGAAGAACCCGACCGCGCTCTCAGCCCAGATTGGGAAGTCACAATTGATCGCCCACTCGAAACCACCGCCCACGGCCCAACCGTTGATCGCACCAACGACCGGCTTGGGGCCGAACACAATCGCCTCGGTTGCGGCCTGTATCGCATCGACGAAATCACGGGCCTCCGCCTCGTCGGCAGGATGCGTGTGCTCCTTGCGGTCGTCGCCGGCACAGAAGGCCCGACCGACACCGGTGAACACGATCGCGCCAGTCGAAGCGTCTTGGTTGGCATCGTTGAAGGCCAGGGCCACATCGTCGATCAACTGCCGATTCATCGCGTTCAGACTTTCGGGCCGATTGAGCGAAATCGTTCGAACACCATGACCATCGAGTTCGGATCGCACCGTCGCATACCGCAAGGACCCGCTGGTCTCGTACTTGTCGTCCACGCCGTGATGGTAGTCGGACCTGGCCAGTGCTGACAGAAGCGGCAACGGCGCTCGGGCCGACGATCGACGGGTTACTCACCGAGCGGGCTCACACCCACACCGATCGGGTATTCCTTCGGTTCGCATCGGGCGATCTCACCTTCGCTGAAGTCCACGACCGAGCAGCACGCCTGGCCGCAGGGCTGGCATCGATCGGCGTTGAATCGGGGGCGACGGTGCCGGTCGTGATGTCCAACAGCGCCGAGTTCATGATCTCGCTGTTTGCGCTTTCCCGCCTCGGCGCGGTCGCATGCCTGATCAATACCGCGTTCAGAGGGCCAGCACTGGCTCACGCGATCGGAGTGACACAAGCAAAAACTGTGTTGCTCGACGCGTCGGTTGTCGCCAATCTCGACGAAATCGCCTCCAGCTTGCCCGCCGAACTGATGCGCATCGTCGTAGGTGACCGTTGGGAGGAGCTTGCGTCAGCTTCGCCAATCCCCCGGTCCTCAAGTCATACCGCCACCGACCCGGCCATCGTCTTGTTCACATCTGGCACAACGGGCACATCCAAGGGTTGTGTGCTTTCGCATCGATATGTGCTTCGCCAGGCAGAACTGATGTCGCGACACCTCGGCTTTGTGGAGACCGACGTTCTCTACTGTCCGTTCCCGTTGTTTCACATCGACGCCACCGTATTGACCGTCGGACCCGCACTCGTCCTCGGCGCCACCGCAGCGATCGGCGAACGATTTTCGGTATCGGGTTTTTGGCCTGAGGTCCGGCGGTTCGGCGCCACCGTGTTCGACTTCATGGGGGCGACACTCACCATGCTGCACAAGGTGGAGGCATCACACGACGACGCAACCAATCCAGTTCGGTTGGCATGGGGAGTACCGGTGCCCGACGAAATCGCGAGCGGGTTCGAGCACCGATTCGGACTGCATCTTGTCGAGTTGTACGGCAGCACCGATGCCGGGATCCCGATGTATCACCCGATCGACCAACCCCGTCGACCAGGCTCGTGCGGCACCGTGATCGATGCGTACGAGGCCCAACTGCACGATGCCGACGGATTCGAGGTCGCCCTCGGTGAGGTAGGTGAACTCGTGGTACGGCCCACAGAACCGTCGATCATGGCCGACGGCTACCTCGGGATGCCCGATGCAACGTTGACGTCCAGACGAAACCTGTGGTTCCACACCGGCGACCGACTCCGCCGAGACGCTGACGGCTTTCACTATTTCATCGGGCGTAGTGCCGACAGCATCCGCCGGCGAGGCGAAAACATTTCGGCGTTCGAAGTAGAGGAGGTCGTGAAACTGCATCCCGAGGTCCTCGATGCCGCGGCGTTCGGAGTGCCGAGCGAGTTCACCGAAGACGATCTCATGGTGGCGGTAGTGGCTCGGCCCGGGGGCACTGTCGACCCCGCGACCTTGGTCGAGTTCTGCGCCCAGCGCACCGCTCGCCACATGGTCCCGAGGTTTATCGACTTCGTTGATGGCCTACCTCGGACACCGACCGAGAAGATCCGTAAGGATGTTCTCCGCGACCGCGGCATCACGCCGACGACCTGGGATGCCCAGAAAGAGTCGACCACGCCGTAACTGCGACGGCTCGCGAAGCCTGCCGTTTCACGCTGTACTGCGGCCTAGTCCCAAACGGGCCAGAGATGGGCAACACGCCCTCCCGCCAAGTTCCAACGAAGAATATTCTTCGGTCCGTACCGTCCTCGAGGGTCGGGATCCAGTAAGTCAATGCCAGCTTTCCCTCGGGCCCCTTGAAGCTGGCTTGGCGTCCAGACGATCGAAATATTTCCAACATTTATCGAAGCACGGGCGCGAATTACTCGCACATCCTCTTCATCAGGTCCAGATGGACCTTTCACCAGATGCCGCCGCAGCCGCGTCGGGGCAGGGGGCCAGAAGAACGATATCCGTCAGGCGCTCCAGCCGCCGTCCACGTGGATGGTCTGGCCAGTGATATAGCTCGCTCCGGCGCAAAGGAACAAGCAGGCATCGGCGTATTCGACGGCGGTTCCCGGTCGACCCAGAGGCAGCGCCTCGCAGTCCTCGAACACGCTCTCCCAGCGCAGGGGGAAGTTCGTCGAGTCGGGATGGACATAACTGGGCGAGATGGCGTTGACCCTGACCTCGGGCCCCAGACCGCGGGCCAACTCCTTGGTCAGGGTAATGATGCCACCTTTGGCCACGCTGTAGGGCGAACTCGAGCCTCCACCGCGCCAGCCCGACATCGAGCTTGTGTTGACGATTGCGCCCTTGGATTCTCGCAGATACGGGGCAGCCGCCTTCGCTGTCCGAAAGGCCGACATCAGGTTGATCGACAACACCTCGGACCACAGTTCCTCACTCTGAGATTCGAGGTCAGAGGCTGGGATCGCCGTCAGCGTCACCGGATGGCCGGCGATGTTGACCAGATAGTCGATGCCGCCCATCCGGTCGGCGGCCGATTCAACCATGGAGACGACCGAGTCGTTGACCCGCAGATCACAAGGGACCGCAAAGACATCGAGCCCATCGTCGACGAGAGCCCGCGCTGATTCGCCGATTCGGCCACCAGCCAGATCGGCGATCGCTACGGTGCTGCCGTTTTGGGCGAACGTACGGACGACGCCGAGGCCAATACCGCTGGCACCGCCGGTGACGATGGTTCGTTTTCCGGTGAGATCAGCGGTGATCATAGGTTTATCTCCGTCAAGGTGTCTCCGGTGGTGGACCGGGGTCAGTAGCCCAGCCGAGTGTTCGCCGCCACCAAGTCTTCGTTCAATTCGATGCCCAAGCCGGCGCCGGTGGGAAGCTCGGCGTATCCGTCGACGATCTCGGGTTCAGGCGGCGAGACTAGCTCGGCTCGCAGCCTCGACGGGCCCAGACGCGACGATCGGAACTCGACCATGGGAACCGTCAGCGATGCTGCTTGAAGATGGAAGTTGGCGACATCGGTTATGCCCGTGGCGAAACTGTGAGGCATCAGTTGGGCGCCGTACATCTCACACATTTCGGCGATTCGCATCAGTTCGGTGAAGCCGCCCGCGCGGCTGATGCCTGGCTGGACCAGGGATACACCGCCCCGTTCGAGCCATTCGCGCACCTCCCAGCGGCCAGCTGCGAACTCCGCTCCACCGACTCGGACCGGCGATACATCCGCCAACCTTGCGTGCCCGTCCAGATCATCATGTCGTAGTGGGGCCTCGGCAAAATAGACGTCATAATCTTCGAGTCGCTTCAACGTCCACGCCGCTGCCTGCCAGTCCCACCAGCGATAGCCAAAGTCGGCCGCGAGGAGCAGATCGGGAGCGATCTCATCCAGCATCTCACGGCAATTCTCTATGAAGCCGACGATGGTTCTGTCCGAAACGCCACCTGGATCGTTCTCGGCGCCAAACAGCACCGGCACCTTCACCGCGCGTAGGCCTTGGTCAACGGCAATTTCGGCCTGGCGGCGGGTCTCGGTGAGGATTGTCTGCACCGAGCCGTCGTAGATGTCACCGGGGTACAGGGTTGCGTAGGGACGGATGCGTTGGGCTCGGGCTCCGCCGAGCAACTTGTAGACAGGCACCCCCATCTGCTTGCCGGCAAGGTCATAGAGCGCCATGTCGACGGCCGATAGAGCCTGAATCAGGGTCCCGCGGCGGCCGTGGTAGAAGCTCCCGTGATACACCCGATCGTAGGTCGCCTTGGCCTCTAGCGGATCGGTCCCAACCACGATGTCAGCGATGCCCTGACTCCAGAAGTGAATCGTCTCCTGATCGATCATCACCTTGATGACCTCGGGAGTGCAGACGGACTCGCCAATTCCGTAGTTGCCGGCTTCGTCGGTCACCCGCACCAGAAGGGTCTCTTCTAATCCCTCGGCAAAGGCGTTGCCCTCCGCCGGCACAGACACGACCAGCGCTTCGACATAGGCAACCGGACTTCGCTCAGCGGCCATTGGCTCTCTCTCTATTGCATCCTGCTCCATCATGGCCGATGGTACGGATTCGAAGAGTCTCTGTGCTAACGATAGGTGGAAAAATCTGAGCGATTCAGATGCCCGTAACCAGATTCAGATGCCCGTAACCAATTGAAACGATGGCTAGGACCGCGTCGACCATCCAGTCCGATCAGAGTCTCGACCTGACCAGTTGGGCACTGTGCAAACAACTCAATTCCCCTGACGCAAAGCCGATAAGAGCATATGGCCATGGCTGATAGTGAGATCTGCTCAGACAGCTACAAAAGCCATTTCGCCACATCTGATCGAGTGGGCGCCTCCGACCGCGGTGCTGCACTCGTGGAAACAGCAATTGTTCTGCCAATTTTTTTCCTTGTCGTCTTCGGGATCATCGAGTTTGGACTGTTGTTTGGTGTGAAACTCGATGTGAGTCAAGGCGCACGCGAGGGATCACGTTTGGCGGCTGTGAACTACCAGGAAGCAGGCGGATCAAGCGGCGCGACCCAGACCTCGCAGATCGTCGCCGAAACATGCAGCCGGATGGAGTTGGCGGACTCCAGTGAGATCTCCATCTCGCTGCCAGACGGGTCCGCCATTGGCGGCGTCGTCGAGATCACCGTCGCTACCCCGGCAGAGCCCATCACCGGAGTCTTCGACACGTGGCTTGCCGGGTTGGAGATTACGAGTACGTTGCAGTCACGGTTAGAACAAATTGCAACGTATGCGGAAACGACAGCTGAGGCATGTCTATGAGCAGCCGCAGTTCCAGCGATCGCGGGGCCGGATTGGTCATGGCCGCTATCACCATGACGGTCCTCTTGGGCATATCCGGGTTTGCTGTCGACCTTGGGATGTTGTATGCCGAACGACGCAACGACCAGTCCGCCGCCGACACAGGCGTACTTGCTGGTGGGCTCGACCTTTCTCTCGGCATTTCGGTGGCGTCGAATACGGCTGCCGAGATCGTCCGAACTAATCTCACCACTACGTATACGGATGCAGAGTGGTCGACAGCATGGGGTAGCTGCGTCGATCCCGAAGCCTTCGCGTTCACCGGTGACGTACTAGGAACTGCCACCGACTGCATCAGTGCTGACGGACTGGGAACCTTCAGGGTTGTGGTACCGGACCAAGCCGTTCCGACCGCATTTACCAGCGTCTTTGGCTTCGAGTCGTTCACTACTTCGGCTACGGCTGAAGCCTCGCTGACGATCCAGGGAATCGGAGGGGTGCTGCCATTCGCGGTTCTGGGTTCGGCAACAACGGGGACCGAGCTCTGTATGAGGAGCTCGTCATCAGGGACTGCAGTTCCACCCTGCACGGGGGGAGCATCGGGCAACTTCGGCGCGCTTGAGATCGGGCAGTGGGGCAACCCAGCCGTGGGCACTGAGTCCCTCCCCTGTCAGATGAACAAGTCGGACCAGCTCACGGTCAATATTTCCGTTGGCATTGACCACTTCGTTCGTATCTGGGACAACCCACCCGGCAATGTCGTCGATGATTGCGCTAAGCCTTACGGGCCAAACGCTCTCCCGACGTTTCAGGGCATTTCCGGCGGCCTGTTCGAGGGACTCATCTCTGGCGACGTCGTGATCGGCTCAGCGTTCCCAGGACGGCTCGGTCGGGGGAACACAGACAAGGTATATGTCGCCAACAACAGCGGCACTCACGACATCGACAATGTCCCGATCTGGGAATACATCAAGTACGGCCAAACTGCGTTCCAGCTCCCCACAAGTTGCCACAGGGAGACCTTCGAGGCCCTGAGCCACGCTCTCGCCGAAGCCAACATTCCGATATGTCTTCTCGCTTTTGATGCTGGCACGGGTTACGACAACCTGCTCGGCTTCGATGCCAACGGCGACGACATTCCAGACGTCACCCTGTCGCCTCGATTCGCGATAGTCCCCCAATTCCACGAGCTCGGGTTTCCCAATGGAAATAACGGAACCCTGACTATTAAGGGCTACCGAGCCGTCTATGTCCAAGGCCTCTACTTCAACTGTAGCGGCGGCGGATGTAGCACAGTTGTGACCCCCGGAGCGGTCGCGGACCTGCAAACAATTTCAATCCCGAACGGCAATTCGCCACTTGACCAGGTGTCGGGATTCCTGCTTCCGTATTCATCCGTCGATGACAGCTTGATCGAGAACGGAGTGGGCGGAAACCTCGGCGCCTATCAGATCCATTTGAGTAAATGACCCACAGTTCTACTCAATCTCGATGCGAGCGAACTCGAGTCTCCCAGCAATGGTGAACGCTTGTGTGGTCGGCGTCTACCGGCTACCGCCCGAGGTCAGTCGGAGACGAACTAGTACTCGCGCAACATCTCCATGCGGCCATCTTCAAGACTAATCAGCGTGACCGAACCAGACAGGATCGTCATCGTCTCCGTCCACGATGGGTGTAGACGCAGGACGACCTCGCGACCCAGAAGGCGCCGCGCTTCACGTAGTCCAGATCCGATGGCGTGCAGACGTGCCGGTGGCTCCCGGATACGTCTGTTCGAACGCTCAGGCGACGACTGACGTGTGCCCGAGGAAGCGCTCGATATTTCCGGCGTAGAAGGCGTCATACGCGGTCGAGTCGATTCCGTCCATGGTGGCTTCGAACTTTCCGATCGGGTCGCTCGAACCTTCGGGATGGGGATAGTCGGACGCGAAGCAGAGCATGTCTGGGCCGAGTTGTTCGATGAGCCAGCCGACGGGTTCGCCGGCGAACGGCGCGAACCGGACCCGCTCGCGGGCGATCTCTGAAGCAGGTCGATTTCGAGGGGCCGCGTGACGGGTCGTATGCCCCACGAAGTCCAGCTTGTGCAACCAGCCCGGCACCCACGAGGCACCATGCTCAAGCGAGAGGCAGCGAAGACGATCGTGGCGCTCGAAGACCTCATCGAGGATCATGGCCGACAAGAACATCTCGACCGAGTTGTTCATCGCCACGAGTCCCAACGTCGTGTCGGGAGCGTCTCCGCCGACAGCAGTCGAGCGACGGCCGTTGTTCTTGAAGCTCGGCGAGACCGGGTCGTAGTGGCCGTTCACGGCGATGTGCAGGATCATGGGAACGTCGCGGTCGGCGAAGCGAGCCCAGACCGGATCGAAGTCAGGATGCGTGAACGAGCGAGCCTCGGGGTTGGCCTCGTTCGTGTCGACCATCACGGTGTAGCAGCCATCGGCAAAAGCTTCATCCAGCAGTGCGCCGGCGATATCGGGACCGAGTGAGAGTGGCACGTAGCCGCCAGCAAGCATCCGCTTGTCATTGGCACAGAACTGCCCCATCGCACGGTTGTGGACACGGGCGCCGATCTCGAGCGCCTTCTTGTCGCGGCTGTGGGCGATTTGGTGAAAGGAGAATGTGCCGAGCACGATCTGGTGCTCAAAACCGAGAACATCAAGCGCGTGGGAGCGGTCGGCCGGGTCGAACGCACCAAGCCGGGACCATGGGTTTCGGCGGATGTCGAACATGCTCGCTTCGAACTTCGCCATCGTCTCAGGGTCGGCATTTCGCCGCTCGAGGTGCTCGCGACCGCGTTCGATGGCTTCCATCGAAACGGGGAGTTCGGTCTGTTCGTCCATCGGCGTGAGGTAGACGGCCTCCTCCGCGGTTGCGACCGAATGAAGGAAGTCATCGAGCTCGAAGAGGTGACTGTCGGCGTCGATGATTCGACGATCTTGTGCGTAGGTCATGGCGGTGCTCCCCTGCGTTTGGCTCCGAAGCTCACGGAACTGTTCTTATTTGAATCAAGACAAACAGTGTTTGTCAAGGATACGATCAGGCCATGTCGGAGCGTCGTCGCCTTTCGCCGGAAAACCGGCGTGACCAGCTGCTCGACGTCGCCCGAGACATCGTCGAGGCAGACGGTGTGGGCGCATGCACGGTTGATGCGGTGAGCTACCAAGCCGGCGTCACGCCACAACTAGTGCACAAGTACTTCGGTACTCGATCATCGCTGCTCCAAGAGCTCTTCTGCCGCGAGGACGACAGATATCAGGATGTCGTTCGCGTCGCCCTCGCCGATGCGAACGACTTCGAAGACATCGTGCGGGTCTTCGTGACTGCCAACTTTGATCAATTGTCGTCGGCGACGGCAATCGGCCAACTTCGGGTCGTGCCCGAGGTCGCCGCTATCCGAGATGAACGTCGACAAGCAGGCGGACGGAGCGCTGAACGCGTTCTTGTCCGTGCGCTGGCCGCAGAACACCCAGCCACACCCGAAGCGACCGAATTCGTCTTGCGGTTGGGTTCTGCAGCATCGATCGAGGCCAGCAACGTCGCCGCCCAGCGTCCTGACCGCGACCGAGACCGCGACATCGAACGCACCGTCCGGTTCATCCTGGCCGGGATCCGCGAACTCGTCAGCTAATCCTCGCACTCGCCGATTGCCAGCCGCTCGCGTCCTCCGCTAGATCTGGCGAGCGCTAGTGTCGAGCATGGCTCAGCGTCCGGGACCCATCTGCGTCATTGGGGCGGGCATCATCGGCGCTTCAGCCGCATTCCACCTGCTCGAATCTGGTGCGCGTGACGTCATCGTCATCGATGCCGGTGAACCTCTGAGCGGCACCACGCCAGCGGGAGCCGGTTTCGTGGCACGCTTCGGCGCTGATCACAACCGCCGACTCGGTGCGTGCACCATTCCCCTTCAGGACTATGGCCTCGGCTTCTACCAGAGGCTTCACGAATCCGGCGTAGATCTCGAATATGCCAGCAACGGCAACCTGGTGCTCGCCCGCACACCGGCCATGCTCGACACGCTGGCCGACGGCATCTTGGGGCATCCCCAGGTAGCCGCTGGGACACGCCGACTCAACGCCGATGGCGTCGGGGAATTGATGCTCGGAGCGGTCGATCCAGCAGCCGTCGCCGGTGGCGTGTACATGCCCGAGGGGATTCAGCTGACCACTGCGCTCGCGCAGCAAGAACTTCTCACCCGTCTCGAAGATGCAGAAGTGCAGTTTCATTGGGACACACCGGTAACCGGTGTGGGTGTGGTTGACGGAACGGTCACCGGAGTCGAAACAGACAACGGGACAATCGACGCCTCGACCGTGGTGTTCGCAGCGGGGGCATGGAACCAGACGCTCCTGGAGTCGCTTGATCGCCGCCTTCCGCTCATTCCGATGGTGGCAACCCGCTTCGTATCCGAGCCGGCCGGCCTGTCGCCGCTCATGCCGACGGTTCAATGCCTGGAGCTTCACCTATGGCTACGGGAACTGCATGGCGCATTCTCATGGGGCGGCAGCTTCGCATACCGGCTTCTGTCCGCGCTCGAACAAGAAGGACTTGCGTTTGGGTACGGACGCCCCGTGTCGCAGGCACTGCTTGATGCGCAGTACGCGTATCAAGAGAACGTGGCAGAGGTCTTCCCGGCGCTCTCTGAGCTTTCTGCGGTCGAGACCATCCAAGGAGTCCCCGTCTACACCGTTGATGGCGGACTCTACGTTGGCGGTGTTCCTGGCATCGAAGGCCTATGGGCCCTTGCCGGCGACAGCGAATCCGGCATCACACACGGACCTGGCATGGGCAAGCTTGTTGCCCAACTCATCATGGATGAGACACCCTTCACCGATCCGGCACCTTTCCGGCTCGATCGCGTGGATTTTGCCGCCTACCCCAACGAGGCGTCCATGGTCGCCGCCATGGCCGAGAACCGCATCGCCGAGGCCGCCAGACTCAGCTGATCACGACATCTCCAACCGGCCGATGTGACGGCCTCATCTATGAATCCGACAATGCCGGCTGACCAGCGAAGACAGAGTTTCCGGGCATTCAAGGCTTCACGGCTCAACCGCCCACATGTGGCGAGTCAGCCTCCGACAGGTGTCGGCGCAGGAGGTCGTTGACTCGGTCGGGATGTTCGAGGTGAACGAAGTGGCCGGCGGCGGTCACCTCCTCATGCACGACCCCCGCCGGGAAGTCACCAGCGCGGATGCCGTGTCCGAACAAGCGCCGATCCATACAGCCGTCCTCGGCCCCATTCACGATGAGCGTCCTGACCCCCACGACCGGCTCCAGCATGGCCCGAGGGTGACGAAATCCGAGCATGACGGGCGGAGTCGCATTCTGGCGGTAGTAAGCCAACGCGGCCGACCCCACTCCAGGCTGCTCAAACGTGGCCTTCACCTCAGCCCAGTCGACGGCATCGATCTGGTAGCTGGGCGACCAAGCAGTCCAGAGGCGCCGGATCATGCGCCAATCGCGAGCCGCGAGCGATCGCTCCGCGAGCCAAGGCATCTGGAACCAGGTCATGTACCACGACCGCAGGAACTGCCGCGGCACCCGACGCACGGCGGCGGGGATGCGGGCCAGCGGAGGTATCGCCAACGCCGCGGCCGACCGAACTCGGTGGGGGTAGTGGGTGGCGACCACATAGGCGATCACGGCCCCCCAGTCGTGACCGACCAGGTGAGCGCGGTCGACGCCGAGGTCATCGAGCCAGCAAACCACATCGCTCGCCAACGCCATGAGATCGTAGTCGCCGTCATCTGGCTGCGACCCCGGTTCGTAGCCCCGCAGGTACGGGGCCACCACGTCGAAGCCCGCTTCCGCCAGGGCGGGGAGTTGATGCCGAAACGTTGCCGGTGAGTCGGGGAAACCGTGCATGCACACCACCAACTCGCCACCCACCGGGCCCGCCCTGGTTGCCGAGAACTCGAGCCCGTTGGCCCGCAGCACCTGCCGGTACGGGACCACTGTCACCCGAGGTCCACGCCTTGCTCAGCCGCCACCATCCGGAGGTTGTCGGAAAGTTCGACGTTTCTTGGGTTGTAACGCGGTGACATCGCCCGGATGGTGGCAGGGATCGTGCCCGTTCGCCAGTTCCGTTTCGCTGCCTGCCAGGCAACGCGCCGGACCCCAATGTCAGGTTCAACCAGATCGCGACGCACCACCGTGGCCATGGCGAGCAGATACCTGAGGAAGTGGACCTGCGCCCAAGTACCCACCCCGAGCCGGTACGGATACTTGCCGACGATCTTCTCGTAGGCGTCGAACGTCACGGTGCGGTGCTCGATCTCTTCGCACAGGTGCCAGGCGATCAGATCCGCCCACTCGGGCACCGCCTTCTCCGAGCTGGTGGCATCCATGCTGCAGCAAGCAAAGGCGAACGTCATGGCTTCGAAACCCTCGCCGTAGGCCAGGTTGAACGCCAGCGACTTCTTCGCACTGAACCGGCGGTAGTCGGCGTCGAGTTGGTTCTCTAGGTCGCGCATCGCTGCGGCCGCGGGCTCGCTCAGCCGATGGCGCACGATGTCGTTCACCCGCACATGGTTCTTGTAGTGCTGAGCTTCTTGGCCAGAGAACGCCTTCATATCAGCACGCAACGAGGAGTCGCCGATCTCATTCGCGGCCACCTGCATCGTGCGAATGAGATACGGCTCGAGGTACGGGAGCGTGAACGACATGCCGACCAGCTCACACGAACGGGGAGGGTCGTTGGGAATTGGCAGCAACGGAAGGTTGGCGGGCCATTCGAAAATCGGGCGTCGAACCGTGATCGATCCCATCAGGGCGAGACAGTATCAGCACCAAACAAGCGAAGAACGACAGATCAGGAGATTCGGGCTATCGGAGCCTGAACGCGGAGACGGTCGGCTTCACCGACGGCGGATGGATCCGAGGCGCGGTTGGTCGCCTCGTCCGGGTCGGTGCTCAGGTCGAACAGCTCGACGACGGCGCCACTATCGCGTTCGTAGGTCGCACGCCAGCGGCCGTCGGTGACTGCGACCCAGGTAGGCAAGCCGGGCCGGAGGCGGATGATGCTGGTGGCGACGTCCCGATGATCGGCGGCCCCGTCGAACATCGGGCGAACGGAGCGGGCGGGGACGTCGTCGAGCAATGGCGAGCCAGCCACGTCGAGGATTGTGCCGACCGTATCGAACGCTTGGACGGGACCGTCGTGGATGACAGGCACGATCCCCTCAGGCGGGCGGACGATGAAGGGCACCCGTGCCGACGAGCGGTAGAAGTTCATCTTGGCCATCAGGCCGTGGTCGCCGAGCATCTCGCCATGGTCGGATGAATAGATCAGCCAGGTGTTGTCGAGGATGCCTTTTCGTTCGAGGAGGGCGAGCAAGGTCCCAATCTTCTGGTCGATCAACGAAACCATGGCGTAGTACTGACGGGCACCGGCGAGGACAAACTCGTCGGTGAGCAGTTCGCTGTGGGAGTGGGCACGCAGGAACTCGAGGTGGCGAGCCCAGCCATCATGGCTGGACTCGGGTAACGCCGGGGCGGTGCGCTCGATCCCAGCGCCGGCATAGTGGTCGGCCCAGACAGGGTCACCGATGAGCGGGACGTGGGGCTGAACGAACGAGAGCTGCAAAAACCAGGGCCGACCGGTGGGGCGGGCGCCGATCCAGGTTTCGGCTTCGGCGGCGAGGAACGATGTGAGGTCGAGCTCCTGGGGCAACGGGCTGGTGTCGGCCTCCCAGTGCTGCTCGCCTCCGCGGAAGCGGGCCTTGATCGTCTGGCGATATACCTCGAGAGCATCGTGGTCTCGGAGGAATCGCATGTAGGGCGTGTCGGCTCGGCCGACATGCACGTAGCGGTCGAACTCCTCAACCACATGGTCGAACCCGAACGCGCCGATCCATTCGTCAGCAGGGGGCGCGCCGCCGACCTTCCCGTCGGGCATCATGGGCCACGACGAGTAATGCGTCTTGCCGATCGACGCTGTTTCGTAGCCCTTGGCCTGGAGGGCCTTGGGCATGGTGTCCCACTCCGGCGAGCAGTCGTGGCTGAAATTGCCGATGATGCCGTGGTCGAGGGGGTAGCGGCCGGTCAGCAGTGAGGCTCGAGCGGGCTGACAGACCGGGCTCTCGGTCCAGGCGTTGGTGCATCGAAGACCTTCTGCGGCGAGGCGGTCGAGGTGCGGCGTCGCCACCACATCGTTTCCGGCGCAGCCCATGACGTCGGCTCGATGCTGGTCGGACACGACGAACAAGATGTTGGGCGGACCCTGTCTGGTGGCCGTCATCGGCTAGGTCCGCCCACGACTCGTTGCGCTCCAAGCGCCCTGTACTCCAATAGCCCAGCGCTCGACACGCACAGCACCTTGCACACGCAAGGCTGGGCCTGTTCAGCCCGGGTGCGGTACCACGCACCCTTGTGGAGCATGGCCTTCTGAACGAGTGTCTCGTGGTCCGGACCGAGGACACATCGCGGCACTTCCACCTTCTGGCTGATGACGCCATCAATGCTGAGACTCACGAAAGAACAGAGGCCAATACGGCCGGGTCGACGGAGCCCCCGCTGACAATGCACACGGTCTCACCACGTTCGTCGAGCGGAACTTTCAAGGCAGCGGCGACCGACGCCGCCCCCGCCCCTTCGGTCACCAGTTTGTCGCTGATCGCAAGCCGTCGCATCGCTGCCTTTGTCTCCTCCTCGGAGACCACGACCAACTCATCCACGAGCGAGCGAATCATCGGGTACATGTTGTGGGTGATCACCGGGGTGGAGGCTCCCTCGACGATTGTCTCGTTGTATTCGATCCATGTTGCACCACCGGCCGAGAATGCCGCTCGAAGCGCCGAGTTGACTTCAGCCTGCACGGCATAGATCTTCACATCGGGCTTGATGGCTTTGAGTGCGGCCCCAACACCAGAAATCAATGCGCCCCCTCCCACAGGGACGAAAACGGAGTCAACCGTGGGCAAGTCCTCATAGACCTCCAAACCGATCGTTCCATGACCGGAGATCATGTCCGGCTCGCCCCAGGGGTTGAGGTAGCAATGCGGCTCTGCTCTCCAAAGCTCATCAAACATGTAGAGCATCAGATCAGTCATCGAGACGCCAACGAGTTCAGTCCCGTACGCCTCGATGGCCGCTCGTTTGGCCGCATGAAGGTTGTCCGGCACCATTGAGCGCGAGCTGACGCCGAGTTGCTGACCCATATAGCCGAGGGCTTGCGCCGTGTTACCGGCACTCGTCGTGCTCAGCCCCTTTGCCGCGTCTGCGGCATCGAGACCCAGCGCCCAATTCCCGACGCCTCGCACCTTGAACGACCCGATTGGCTGCAATGTCTCCGGCTTCAAAAGAATCCGGGGATTCGACATTTGGTCCCGGAGGCGAACCAGCGGAGTCCGTACGACTGTGCCCTGCAACCGTCGAGCGGCCGCTTCGATCTCTCCGAGGCCTGGGGGTTCGATAGGTTCACCAGGCCACCCGGTTGGATGTTCGTTGTTCATCGGTCACTCACCTTCTCTGAGTAGACACTACGGGACCAAGGAGCCATCAATGAAGAAGGTCAATGTCGAAGGCGTTGCCAAGCTGCCGTCTTTCAGCCACGCCACCATCGCCGGAGACGTCATCTACGTCTCGGGCACGTTCGGACTCAAACCGGACTCGATGGAACTGGTTGAGGGCGGAATGGGTGCACAGACATCACAGACGATCGAAAACATCGGGAAGATCCTTGAAGGCTGTGGCGCGTCGTTCGACAATGTCGCAAAAATGAACGTCTACGTTTCCGACATGTCCCTGTTCGGTGAGATGAACGAGGCCTATATGGACGCCTTCGGGGAATCGCCGCCAGCCCGGATCTCCATTGGGGCTGTCGAGCTAGCCCTCGGGGCCTTGGTGGAGATGGACTGCATCGCGCACATCGACTGACATCGGAGAGGCGAGCATCGCCCGAAGCCGGGGTCCAGCGTAGGTTTCAAGCTCGAGCAGCGGCGTTTGCAGAGCTTGCTCGAAGACGGGTGCCAGGAGAGCCCACGCGAGCTGGCTGGCGACGACGAGCACCAGCGCTACTCGGAGCTCCTCGGTCGGCTCGGGCTCGGCAGTGCGATCAACGAGCCGACGGAGCAATTGATCGAAGACAGGGAACTGCTCATCGCCCTCCAACGCGTTCGGCACGAGCGCAGCCCGAGTCGCGGCCCGCACGTAGCCAGGGTGATCACATGTCGAGAAGAATTGTGGCGGCATCGTCGGTGAGGCCTCAGCCGCGTGGAACGCCTCGCGATGAAAACGAAAAGCACGTGCCAACACGGCGTCCTTTGACCCGAAGTAGTGATGAATCATCCCGTAGTTGACGCCTGCCCAGTCAGCGAGGACGCGCCCGGAGATCGCAGTCGGGGAATGATTGACCAAAAGTGCAGCGCCAGCGTGAATGAGTTTTTGTTCGACGACCTCTCTTCCCTCCCCGATTGCTGGCGGGCGTTCGGGCAGCGTGGGTTTCGATGGGCGGCGCTCCCGCCATCTCGAGCCGATCGCGTTGACTTCGAACGGGGTTGATCCTTCCTCGAGGCAGCGGCAGTAGTGCGCGGCAGCATCTGCGACCGACCTAGTCGAGGAGGTGAGGCCGGCGGCGCGGGCACACGGCCCGCCGTAGATGACTGCGCCAATCTGCAGCGAGACCGACAGCGCCACGACGCCCTCAATGGCGGCCGTGCTGAGGTCTGCTCGGCAGTCGGTAAGGGCCGAGACATACCGTTCGATTACAGGGTTTGTCCGGTGGTAGTCAAGGAAGCTCGCTACGTCGAGCAGTACGTTGGTGCTCGCTCGCCAGAATCGTTCGTGGTTGAGGAGATTCATGGCCTTCGGTAGAGGCTCCGGGCCGTCGAACGTGTCCGCGACATAGTCAGATGTGAGCTCGTCGAGCGCCTGATGTAGCAGAGCATTCTTGGTGCGATAGTGGCGGTGCAACAGTCCGTAGTTCACGCCCGCCGCGTCAGCGAGCGCGCGACCTGTGATCGACGAAGGCTCCGACCAGGCGAGCAAATCCTTCGCCGCGGCTAGGAGCAAATGCCGCGAGTCGAGCCGGCGGGAGTCGGAGTCCCTGTCCGAGGCCATCTGTCAAACCTACTTTGTCGGCGCCCGTGACGCAGACGTGTGCTTATCACTTGCAGAGCTATTAGCCGGTTGGCTACGCTCCCGGCAGCCTCGGAGCCAACGCCAGTGGCGCCCACTGAGTAAACGTCTGAATACCCCAGCGAAAGAATTTCCATGACGATACGCAAGTTGGAAGAGCCATGGAGATTCTATGTGGAACCATTCTGCGTCTACGGAAATCTGTACTCGGTCGGTAACCGAGGCGTCTGCAGTTGGCTGATCGATACAGGCGACGGCCTCATCCTGATCGATACCACGTTCCCACAAACCGTGTATCAAACTGTTGACAGCATTTATCGTCTCGGGTTCGCCCCCGCCGACATTCGTTATGTGCTGCACACTCATGGTCACTGCGACCACATGGGTGGGTCACGATCTATGCGTGATCTGACACAAGCGACGTTCTGTATTGGCGCTGAGGACGTTGACGTCTGTGAGCATCGAGGGGAGATGTCGGAGGCGGAATTGTACGACATGGATTTCACCGCCTATTTCACCGTCGACAAGGCCCTGAGCGATGGCGACACAGTCACGCTCGGCAATACCGAGGTGCTCTGTGTCCATACCCCTGGTCACACACCAGGAACCATGTCGTACTTTTTCGACATTACCGGCGATCAAGGAAGCTTTCGTGTGGGAATGCAAGGTGGTCCCGGCATACACACCTTGGTCGATGAGTATCTCACCGCCCACGATCTACCCAAATCCCTTCGCGCCTCATACATCGAATCTGTTGCGCGGCTCCGTCAGCAGCATGTGGATATCCATCTCACTGGTCATCCAGGACAGAGCAGCATTCTCCCACGCAAGGCCACGCTCGATGAGGGTGATTCACTCGCCTTCATTGATTCTGGCCGGTGGCCAAAATATCTTGACTATCTTGAGTCACGCTTCTACGAGGAATACCCGGCCTGAGGTTGCTTGATAGCAGCCCCGGTGCGGAACTCCCTTAGGAACGTGCGATCACGGCAGTGGCTTCAACTTCCACCAGCAGCGGCTTCATCACGAGCGCAGATACCCCAACCATGGTCGATGCCGGCTGATCAGTGTGTGCGAACAACTTCGCTTTCGCCCGTGAAACAGCCTTGCTTCGCTCAGAATCGAGATCTACGACGAAGGTTGTGATTTTGACGACATCCTCGGCAGTCGCCCCCGCAGCGGCAAGCTCATCAATCAGGTTTTGATGAGCCATTTCTGCCTGTTCCTCGAACGTCTCTCCAATACGCCCGTCCGCATATCCGACCTGACCGGAAACAATGATGGTTGTGACGCCTTGTGCGCCGTAGGTCACCGTGTTGGTGAATCCCATCGGGTGGGGATTGATAAATTCTTTCTTCAGCACGGTGCGTCCCTCGGCTGTCAGCGTATGAAATCTGTCGCGTGTGAATCTAACCGACTTATTCAGCCTCGCACTCGCCGGCAGCAACGCGCCGGTCAGACTCGTCGCGACACACCTGAGGGGCCGACCAAACCAGCAGGTTCGGCCCCATGCCTCTGCAGCAAGCCTGAGGGGGCCGGGTACGCGTAGCTGATGCTACGGTCGATGAGATAGACGATCCGATCGCCTTCCTGGTATTCCTCGCGATATTCGGCGCCATCTTCGGGTCGATCCTCGCGTACTCGAAGTTCGTCAACGTCAGGCGAGCGAAGAACTATCACCGGTTCGCCGAGACCTACAGTCTGGACCGGTTCGACTTTCCGAAAGCGGTCTTCAAGCGTGTGTGGCCGTCCGTGGAGGGTGTCGTCGATGGAGTCCCCCTTCGGCTCTATGCCTCGGTAACTCGTGATCGCTCCTTCCAAGCAGCGACGAGGATTGCACAGAGGGAACACGAGACGCGGGTCGAGGTGCGAACGACAATGCAGATTAAGGCGGCGAGGGTGCAAGGCATCGGCCCGGTGACCGGCTCGGTGCAGGAACACCTGAAGATGGGCCACTTGAGCGAACCGGTATTTCGCTTACTCATCCCGCTCGAGGCCGAGCCGCTCATCGTGGCGTACTGCAATCGCTATCCCGACATCACGCTGTTTTATGGCGGCGAGGGACAAATCGATGCCTCCGCCAACGGCGAGCTTTCAAACCGTCGTAGCTACGACGACATTGTAAGTCTCGCCGAGATTCTGCTCGCGCTTGCGAAGTGAGTAGGCCGCAGAAGCTCGTCACTAACTCGAGATCATCGTGGTGCGCCACCAGTCGAGCGCACTGAATCAACAGATAGACCGACCTGGACTCGCCGACGACGACCGGACCGTGCCCGGCGCGATCGCTCAAGCCCTCCCCCGCCGGTAGCAACGCGTCAGTCAAACTCGTCACGACACGCCTGAGGGGGCCGACCAAACCAGTAGGTTCGGCCCCATGCCTCATCTACCCGGAAGCGCCGTTTGGCAGCGTGACCGCTCCCATTCCCAGGTACTTAACTATCACCTGAACATGCTGCTCGACGCGGCCCGAATCGATTCCTACCAGCGTGCCATCGAGGCCTCGGTGCAGCCGGGAGATGTGGTAGTCGACATCGGCTGCGGGACCGGCGTTCTGTCGTTCATGGCGTGCGAAGCGGGCGCCAAACGGGTCTACGCCATTGAGAGCGGGCCCATCATCGAGGCTGCGCGGGAGTTGGCCATCGACAATGGGTTCGCTGATCGCATCGTGTTCCTCGATGGCTGGTCGACCGATGTCGACATCCCCGAGCCCGCCGACGTGGTCATCACCGAGACCATCGGTAGCGCAGGGCTCGACGAGGGGATCGTCGCCTGGATTTGCGATGCCCGGCAGCGTCTACTCCGACCCGGAGCGGTGCTGTTGCCCCAAAGGCTTCGCCTGTGGGTCGCAGCCGCACAATCGTTCGACGACCACGCCGTTGTCGCAGACTGGCGGTCGCCTGAGCTGTCCTACGACTATGCCGCAGCCAGACGCCGAGCGGAGCGGACTCTGTGGTTCGCCGACATTGAGCCAAGCAACCTCCTCGGCCAGCCAGAACTGGCCGCCGACATCGACTTGGCGACCGCGCTCAACGAGACCACCACCTCGGCCGGCCATCTACAGGTGGACCGTGATGGCACCCTGCATGGGCTTGCTTGCTGGTTCGATTCACTCCTGTGTCCCGGTGTCACCGTCGACAACATGCCGCCGCGGTCCGACTCAAGCTGGTCCCATGGGTTCTTACCCTTGGCCGAGCCGTTGGCGGTCTCTGCCGGTGACCGGTTGAGTTGGGAGCTGTCGGTGTCGGCTGACGGCGAGCACTGGACCTGGCAGCTCGACCGTATCGAGGGCTGAGCGCCAGACGACACTTGTGCTCGTGGGCGACGGGCTCACCAACCAATACAGAAACGCCGCATGAACGGCCCCGACTATGTTTCGGGTGTCTACAAGCCTCGGTCATATGACGGTAAGCGCTAGGCTCTAGGCCCGGTTGATAACAAAACTCAACCAGCAGGCGTACCGCCTGAGAGATAAGCCAAGAGACGGAAGTCCCTGCGCAACCGTCCACAGATTTCAGGAGATCAGCCGTCGTGGCCGCAAAGAAGCTCACCCCACTCCAAGAGACAGAAGCTCGCCGGAAGGCAGCGGAAGAAGCCAAGAAAAACAGGAAGCCTGTCATCCGTTCAGACGAAGAGAAGGCAACCCGTAAAGAGCGCGTCGAAAAGGCGAAAGATGCTCTCACCCGTTCAACCGGCATGAAGGGCGACCATGTAGCGGCGGGACGTTCTGCGCTCAAGGACTTTCTACGCCGTCTCAATGAGCCAAAGCAGCCTGACGATTCCCGATTCGAATCCCTTCTCGAAGCGCCGTTTAAAGCTCCGCCAAAAAAGAAGTCAAACGACCGCTACTAACAGCTTGCACCCTTCGCCTTCACGCCGCCACGTGCGACCTGAGCGACGCGTCTGTTTGGGTCGGGCAGTGCATTTCGTGCTGTAGAACTCGCGCCGGCAGAGCAGAAGGGTCACCTTCGGGTCGCGAAATCACCCCGCTGCGACGGACTCATCAACGAATACCGAAAGGCCGCCTGACCGGGCACGACACAGTTTCGGGCACCCACACGTTCCAGGACGCCAGATGCCGTTGGCCGAGCACTAGCAATGCGACACCCATCGCCTCACCCGGGGACATCGAGAATGAGCCCAAGCAACTCACGGACCTGCACCAAGACAGCGGGCCCAACATTGCCTCGCGTCCGTTCGATCCGCCCCGCAGCCACCGCTCGAACATGCTGGCACTGAGCAGACGACGTCTGCTCGAGACCGTTCGCATCGTCGACATCGATCTCGACCTCGGAGGAGAAACCTCGAAGCGTCGAAGTGAGAGGCACAACTTGCACGACACTTGGATCTGCGTCCAGGACCCCCTGCGCCGTCACGACGATAGCCGGATGTCGAAACCCAGCTTCTCTTCCCGCGGGAGCACCAAGATCCAATTCGACGACATCACCCGAGGTCAGCATCGAGCCAATCAACCTCTTCGGCGCTCAAACCCTGAGCAAGATCAGCCCCGATCCGATCCTGACGAAGCCGGCGCACTGCGAGAGCGACGGTATCCCCCACGCTTACACCCAAAGACGCAGCCAGCACCTTGAGTTTTCGATGGGTCTCAACATCAACTCTCACGCTCGTGCTCTGCATGCAATTATGCTAACGGAAACGCATGCGTTGATCCACCCAGCATCTACTGAAACACAGACCTTTGAATATTCCTCACCCACACTCCCGGGCAAGGACTTCGCCGGGCACTAGTAGATGCATTTGCAAATGACAGCCCTTGAAGCATCCCCATTGCTCTGACCTGGGGAAACGTGGTGTCGGAGGGGCGACTTTAACCCAAAGTACACGCGCCCCATGGAGCGTCGAACTGGTAGCGGCGTGACGCGAACTGCCTGGTCAGGCAACCAGCTGGTCGGTGAGTCTGATCGGATGGGGCGCCACCCGACGGCTATTGGGTGGTGTCCTCCCACCTCTGACGGAGGACGTACTTCTGGATCTTGCCCGAGCCTGTGACGGGAAACTCGTCGACGGTGATCCAGTGCTTGGGTGTCTTGTGTGGGGCGAGCCGCTCGCGGGCATAGGCGAACAGCTCGGCTTCGTCGATGTACACGCCAGGAGGGGGGCGGACGAACGCGCCGACGGCCTCGCCGTACTTGTCGTCGGGGAGACCCACCACGGCGACCTCGGCCACTGCCGGATGTGTGAGCAGCATCTCTTCGAGTTCCTTGGGGTAGATGTTCTCTCCCCCGCGGATGATCATGTCCTTGAGGCGGCCCTCGATGGTGCAGTAGCCACGTTCGTCCATGGCGGCGAGATCGCCCGTATGCAGCCACCCGTCCTCGTCGATTGCCTCGGCGGTCTGTTGAGGCATGTTGTGGTAGCCCAACATGACGTGGTAGCCCCGAACACAGAGTTCGCCGATCTCGCCGATCGGAACCGTGGCGCCGGTCTCCGGGTCGATGATCTTGACCTCGGTGTTGGGCATGGCGGTGCCGATGGTGCCGGCCTTGTCCTCGATCGAGTCGTCGACGAAGTTCATGGTGGCGGTCGGCGAGCACTCGGTCTGGCCGAACAGGATCGTGAAGGGCGCGCCGAGGCGGTCCTCGAACGTGCGCACCAGCTGTTCGGGGACCACCGAACCTCCGGAGCTGACGGCGGTGATCGCCGACAGGTCGGTGGTGTCGAAGTCGGGGTGTTCGAGCAGCGCGATCAGCATCGTCGGCACGCCGAGCATGCCGTTGACCTGATGCTCTTCACAGAGCCGGAGCACGAGGCCGGGGTCGGAATGGTCGACCAGCACCTGGGTGCAGCGCATGCCGATGCACCCGAGCATCGACATGACCGACCCGGCAGTGTGGAACAGCGGCATCTGGGTGATGTAGGTGTCGCCGGGCTTCACGCCCATCCGGTCGAAGTAGTGGTGACCGTTGTTGACCAGACCCCGATGGTGCAGCACCGCCCCTTTGGGAAACCCGGTGGTGCCCGACGTGTACTGGATCATCACCGGATCCCCGGGCGTCATCACCGGGAGCTCGCCTGACTCGCCCGAGCCAGTCGCGCAGAACGCCTCCCAGTCAAAGAACCGGACCACGGCCTCGAGACCCGGACAGTTCGCGGGTGCGGCTCGGGCCATGGTCAGCATCGGATTGCCGCGGTGTTCGTCGACGGTGAACAACGCCCGCGCACCTGACTGGTGCAGGACGTAGTCGAGCTCGGACTGCTGGTAGGCCGGGTTGACCGTGACCAGCACCATCCCCGCCATCGCCGTGCCGAACTGCAGCAGCGCCCACTCCGGGATGTTGTGGGCCCACACCGCGATGCGGTCACCCGGCTCGAAACGGCTCCGCAGAGCCCGGGCGGCCTGCTCGGACTGATTCAGGAACTCCGCGTAGGTCCAGGCACGGCCCGGGACCCCGTCGAGGCGGCCTTCGATGAGCGCAACCCGGTCAGGCCACTCAGCCGCCGCCTCGGCCAGCGCTTCACCCAACGTGAGCTCGCGGACTTCGGGCACGCTCGGGCCAGCGGCGTGAGAGGTCGTCAGCGGCGTCACGGCTGGCCGGTTCCGGCGCGGTCCAGGTCGTCGTCTCGGACTGCAAGTGCTCGTCGGGCAATGCTGGCCAGGCCGAGCTGTGGGCTGAGCGTGCCGAGCTCGGCCCCCCAGCCGCCGTCGAGCCGGGAACGGACGTAGGCATCGGCGATCACGGGTTCGTGGCGCAGACACAGCGACGCTCCCCAGCACACGGCGAGCGTCTCGACCAGACGCCGAGCATCCGCCTCGGCGACCGGCGACGCCAAGGCTTGGTGGAGTCGGTCGAGTTCGCGGTCGAAGACCCGATCCGCGCCCCGTGCCTGGGCGAGTTCGGCCAGGAACGCTTCGCCGGCTGCGGGTGAGCGTTGCAGGGCCCGGAGCACATCGAGGGCGATCACGTTGCCTGCGCCTTCCCAGATGGCGTTGAGCGGTGCTTCGCGGTAGAGCCTGGGGAGGATCGATTCTTCGACGTAGCCGTTGCCGCCGACGCATTCGAGAGCCTCTCGCACGACAGGAGTGGACCGCTTCGACAGCCAGTACTTCGCCACCGCCGAGGCCAGTCTGAGGAAGGCGGCCTCGTGGTCGTCGATGGGTGCCCGTTCGTAGGCACCGGCCAGGCGCATGACCATCATGGTTCCGACCTCGGTTTCGAGCTCGAGGTCGGCGAGCACGTTCTGCATCAGCGGCTTGTCGATGAGCGGCGCCCCGAACGCCTCGCGCTGGGTCAGGTACCAGGCGGCCTGGCTCACAGCCTGGCGCATCAGCGATACCGACCAATTGGTGACGTCGACTCGGGTGGCGTTGACCATCTTGATGATCACGTTGATCCCCCTGCCCTCCTCCCCCACCAGCCAGCCGGCGACATCGGTGAACTCGAGCTCGGCCGATGCGTTGGAGCGGTTGCCGAGCTTGTCCTTCAGGCGCATCAACCGCAGTGGGTTGCGGGTGTCGTCGGGCAGGATGCGCGGCACGAGGAAACAGGAGATGCCACCGGGAGCCTGGGCGAGGACGAGGAAGGCGTCACACATCGGGGCCGAGGTGAACCACTTGTGTCCCGTCAACCGGTACTCGCTTCCGGGTCCGCCCCCATCGACCGGAACCGCCACCGACGTGTTGGCCCGGACGTCGCTGCCGCCCTGCTTCTCGGTCAGCCCCATACCCAGCAGGTTTCCGGTCTTGGCGGCCGGGTCGATCAAGCGCGGGTCATAGGAACGGGTACGAATCCGGGGCTCCCAGACAGCGGCCAGATCGGGCTGTTCACGCAGCGCCGGAAGGACTGCGCCGGTCATCGACGTCGGGCAACCATGGCCGACCTCGACCTGACTGACGAGATGCATCCGCGCCGTGCGCGCCACATACGAACCGTCGCCCGGCGTGCCGTCGTAGTGCGAAGCGTGGATCCCGGCACCAACCGACAAACCCATCAGACGGTGGTACGAGGGGTGGTAGCGGACCTCGTCGATTCGCTCGCCGAAGCGATCGTGGGTCACCAGCTCCGGGCTGTACCGGTTGGCTTCGAACCCCCACCGGTAGACCTCCTCGGATCCGATCCGGGCACCGAACTCGACCAGATCGGCATCGGAGGCGCCGGCCCCCTCGCGGTCGACCGCCCGCCGCAACACCGGGTCCGCCGTGTACAGGTTGTAGGGCTCGAGCGGTGTGAGCGATTCCATCAGCGGATCTCCGGGATGTCGACGAGCTTGCCTCGGGGGATCAGGCGCTCGGCGTCGAACATCGGCAACGTGCACAGCTCGCCCGCTCGAATCTCGCCGCCGGCGCACACGACGTCGACCGCGGCACCCGGCCCGAGATCGGCGTCAGCCATCCGCACGATCGCCACCCCACACTGTTGGTAGGGCGACCAGCCGCTCGAACAGACCCGCCCGACCGGTCGACCATCGAACGACTCTTCTGAGATGAACACTGTGTCACCGAGGTCGGCCACGCCGCCGGTTGTGCGGAGTCCCCAGGTGCGACAGGACCGATCCGCGTCCACGAGGGCGGCGCGCCCGATGAAGTCGCCCTTGTCGAAGTCGACGAACCCACCCAGCCCGGCGGCGAATGGCGTCGTTGTGGCGTCGAAGTCGGAGCCGGCGTTGAGCAACCCGGCTTCGATCCGACGAGCACGGAACACTCCAGACGATGTGATGATCATCCCGAACGCCTCGCCCACCGACAAAATCCGGTCGCCAACCGCAGCACGGTCGATGTCTGGGGTGAGGTAAAACTCCCAACCAAGCTCGTTGGTGAACCCCGATCGGCCGATCACGACCGGTTGCCCGGCGATCGACACCTCGGCCATGTCGAAGTACCGGAACGGCTCGGGCATCGGCCCGTCGATGACCGCTTCGAGCACCTCAAGCGAGCGGGGCCCCTGGACCTGGCTCACCCACACGCCGGGGTCGAAGACCTCCACGTCCATCGGGCCGCCGTCGTCGTTCACGGCGTGGGCCCGGTACCAGTTCAACAGGTCCCCGTCGGCCTGGGCCATCCAGAACCGATCCTCGGCCAGGCCCAACAGCACGCCATCATTGATCAAACCGCCGTCGTGGTAGCAGGCGAACTGATAGCTGCACCGCCCCACCCGCACCTTCGACACGTCCCGAGCGAACACCCGGTTCAGTAGCCGCTCGGCATCGGGGCCCACGATCTCGATCGGCAGCTCACCGGTGTGCCGCAAGATCACGTCGCGGCGGACCTTCCAATACATCTCGTCATCGGACACGTCCACGAACGCCGCCGGCGTCAGCCGGCTGTTGTAGAGCATGTACTCCGGGTCGTGCGCCAGCTCCTGATAGCTGAGCGGATGCGGCAGCATCGACCGGGCGAACTCGGTCGGACGCCTCGTGGTCTGCTCGATGGCCTTCACAGCAAAGCGGAAGCCGTCGAGGCGTGCGGTCGAAGATGTCATTGCGTCATCTTCCCTGTTGGGCAAAGATGACACAAGTGATATTTCATCGATCAATGAACGCAACATCTGTCACTATTTGGGAGTCGCCGTGAAGTTCGACATCGATTCGCTGCGGACCCTGCAGACCCTCGCGGATACCGGCAGTCTCCAGACCACCGCCGACCACCTTCACCTCTCCCGCTCCGCCGTGAGTTGGAAACTCAAACGCCTCCAAGAACGCACCGGCTGCACGCTCGTGCGCCGGGAAGGCCGAGGCCTGCGCCTCACCGACGACGGCCACGAACTCCTCACCTACGGCCGCCAGATCATCGACGCCCACGACGCCGCCGTACGCCGCTTCACCCCCATCGACACCGGTGGCACGGTCCGCGTCGGCGCCACCGAAGGCGCCAGCGCCACACCACTCCTCGACACCGTCGCCCCCTGGTTCCGCCGCCACTCCGCCGACGTCGAACTCAAGATCAGCCTCGAACAACCCGCCACCCTCGACGAATGGCTCACCGACGGCCGCATCGACCTCGCCATCACCATCACCCTCGAAGACGACATCGACGACCCGGACATCGTGCTGGATCGAGACGATCTCGTGTGGGCCCACAGCCCCGGCGTCGACTTCCTCGCCGCCCCACCGCTCCCCCTCATCACCTGGGGCCCGCGCTGCTTCTTCGGCACCCTCGCGAGCCGGCTCCTCACCAGCGCCGACATCGACCACACGGTCAGCTACGAACTCCCCACAATCGCCGCAGTCCGGACCGCCCTCACCAACGGCGCCGGTATCGCGCTTCTCAACCGCGGCGTCATCGCCGAAACTGACCTCACCACAACCGGACCACCCGCACTCCCCGAGACGCCCCGCGTCGCCTACGTGCTCAGGCGACGACCCGGCACCGACGGCAACCCACTCCACGATCTCGTCGCCGAACAGATCCAGACCTCGTTCCGCCCCCAATACAACGGAGCGCCACACCGATGAGCGCACCGACCGTCCTCTACGACGAACACGACGCCATCGCCGTCATCACCCTGAACCGGCCCGACAAGCTCAACGCCCTCACCAACGACATGGTCCAAGGCGTCGCCGACGCCATCGCCACCGCGACCGCGTCGGCCGACGTCGGCGCCATCGTGCTCCGCGGCGCCAGCGGAACCCTCACCGCCGGCTACGACCTCAGCTCCATCCATGAGTTCTCCGGGGCCACCCAACCCGAGGACTGGGACAGCCCATACGACGCCCCCGGCCCAGAACCCCGACCCGGCAACTGGGACCCCGTCCGCGACTACCAGTTCATGAACCACAACGTCCGCCGGTTCATGTCCCTGTGGGAATGCCCCAAACCCGTCATCGCCGAAATCGCAGGCTGGGCCATCGGCGGCGCCACCGACCTCGTCATGTGCGCCGACCTACTCTTCATGGCCGACGACGCCCACATCGGCTACGCCCCCAGCCGCATCTACGGCCTGCCCACCACCATGATGTGGATCCACCGACTCGGCCTCGAACACGCCAAGCAATACCTACTCGCCGGCCGCGCCATCGACGCCCCCACCGCCCACCGCATCGGACTCGTCGGCGAAATCCACCCCGCCGACCAACTCTCCGCCGCCTCCGAAGCCGAAGCCCGCCGCCTCGCCACCATCCCCGCCAACCAACTCGCCCTCAACAAGCTCCTCATCAACCAGGCCTACGAGAACATGGGCCTGCGCACCACCCAGATGCTTGGCACCTTCTTCGACGGCATCGCCCGCCACACCGAAGAAGCCCTCCGATGGGCCGAAGAGATCGACCACCGAGGCCTACGCGACGTCATCGCCGACCGCGACCGGCCCTGGCAGGACTACGGACAACAGCCTTAGCCCGACTCAGCTCGTCGCTGGGGAGATCGGGGAGCGCCCCAGCGTCTCAGCGGGAGTACTCGGGTTCTTCTTCGTCGAGGATCTCTTTGAGGGCGGCGAGGTGCCGGTCGGCCGACGAGACGTAGTACTCCCATTGCCGAGCCGTCTTGCGGGCGACCTCGTCACTCAGCACATGTAGCTCACGCCCGGCCGAAAGGGCGGTGATGTAGGTCTCGGCGGCCCGTTCGAAGAAATACATCTCATCGAACGCTTGCGCAACGGTTGGGGCGATCGCCATGAAGCCGTGATTGCCCATCAACACGATCGGCTTGCCATCGAGCTCGGTCGCGAGCCTCGTGGCTTCATCGCCAACTCCCATACCGTCGAACCGCTCGTCGATCGCGACGCGCTCGAAGAAGCGGGCCGTGTTCTGGTCGATCGCCGGCAGCGTCTTGTCCCGCAAGCTGGCGAGAGCCGTCGCGTATTTGGAGTGCACATGCAATATGCAACGAGCTTCAGGCACCGCTCGGTGAATCGCCCCATGAATCGACCAGGCGGTCTGATCGACGTCGTCGCGGTCGAGTTCGGCCCGGTCGGTGGCATCCACCGTGATGAGGTCGCTGGCCCGCATCTTCGAAAAGTGTTTGCCGTACGGGTTGACGAGGAACGTGCACGGATCGTCGGCAACGACATAGCTGAAGTGATTCGAGATGCCCTCGTGCATGTTCATGCGAGCGGTCAACCGGAAAGCGGCAGCCAGATCGACGCGAACCTGCTGTCGGGACTCGTCCGACAGCGGTGCCGCAGTATCTGTGAGTGACATCTATTCTCCTTCGGTGTGTCTAGCGGAATGCCATTCGGCTAACGCAGAAGAGCGGGGTCATGAGGTCGAGCGTTCGACGCTGGACGGAGCGAGCGCTGCCGGATTGCGGACATCCACAGCGCGTACGGACTCGATCTTCACGCGGCTACACGCTGTCCAACGCCTCGAGGAACTTGTCGTGTTCACCCTCGAGCATGGAGATGTTGGTCGAGTCGTAGGGGAAGTTGCCGGCGCGGGTCTCGGTGTGGAACTGACTCATCGCGGCGACCCGTTCTTTATGGATCTGCTTGTGGAGGCGGCCGACGTCCCCCCAGGCGTACGCGTGCTTTGGTGGCCGGGCTTCCTCCGACGGCTCGCCACAGGCATCGGCGACGAACGAGAACACGGCGTCGCCGCCCCGGCCCGAGCCAAGCGAGCACGTCACCAGCGAGGTCTTGTCGTTGACGGCAGTGAGGAACTCCTCGGCGATGCATTCGACCTCGACGGCGAAACAGCCGGCGTCTTCGAGGCGTCGCATCGTCTTCCAGATCTCCATCGCTTCGTCGGCAGTGCGCCCATAGGCGCGCAAGCCGCCGGCGTGGTGGCTGAAGGTTGGGATCAACCCGATGTGGGACTGGACGGGAATCCCCTCGTTGGCAAGGCGCTCGACGACCTCATACGAGCGGATCGTGTAGTACATGTCGGCGCCGCGGCCCATGAGGTCGACGGCGTGGGAGAGAATCTCGTCGGTCGTTCCGAATTGCGCCCATGTCGAGCCGATTCCCATGAACTGGGTTGGTGCGATCCGCCGACATTCGTCGAGTTGCTCGGCCCACACCGTGAGCAGATCGATCCCGGCTTCGAGGCACGCACGCAGCTCTGCCTCATTTGCCGGGTTACTCATCGACAGAACCGTGCCAGAGCCCTTCAGGTCTTGCAGGTCCTTGACGGTGTAGTCGCGTTTGGCGGGCGCTCGACCGAAGTCGTACATGCGTTTCACTTGCTCATTCCTCCGATGACCGATTCGGTATCGTCCGCTTCGGTGCTTGTTCGGCGGCGGCTCTTCATTTCTTCGTGCGCTTCCATGCTGCCGTCGTGGAACGTGCCGAACCATTTGTCGAGCGGCAACAGCAACATCCCGTAGTTCACCTCGAAGTACCGGTGATGCAGGTTGTGGAAGTAGTCGCCCCCGTGAACGTTCGCGCCCTCGGTGACGACGAAGCGATCGAAACCCGAATGCGAGGGCGACGGCGAGATCATCAGGTACACGCTGCAGAACGTGATGATGAACGGCGAGCCGGGGACGACCAGGAACACGAACGGCAACGACAGATACAGGACGTGCTCGCCGGGATGCATCGAGATTCCCGACCACGGGCCGGTGTTCACGTTGCGGTGATGCAGCGCATGGAACCATCCATACAGCGGGTCGAGGTGCAGCAGCCGATGATTGAGATAGAATTGCACGGCTTCCATCCAGAACACCGCAAACGTCATCGCCGCGATCGCCCACACCGAGCTCAGCTGCGGAATCGACTCGGCGGCGTAGAGGCGAAACATGATCGCCTCGTAGAGCGCTGCGATGCCCCCACCGCTCACCAGCGTGAAGAACATGTTGTCGCGCGTCTGGTTGTTGAACAGGAACGACTTGCGGTTCGTCGCCAGCCAACGCGACTCGTACTTGAAGTCGGTGCCTTGCGACTTGCGGATGTGCAACCACCAGTGCTGTCCGCCGATCACGATCAGCATCAACACCGCGTTGCGGACCCACAGGAGGCCGACATCGTCGACGCTGAGCGAGGCGAACCGGGCGAGGCGCGGTGTGAAGAGGTGGTACACGACTGCGGCCAGGCCGATCCAGGCCAGCGACTGGGGCCACATGTACTTGGCGATCAGCCAACGCAGCATGGCCAGTGGACGACTCGGAGTCTGGAACAGCGGCGGCACGTCCATCGGCTCGGGGTCGTACCCCTTGGCTCGCTGCATCCGGGTGCGGTTCGACGATGTTGGCGCGGTCACGGAGTCAAACTGCCTGCACACTCCGAGCGGCGCAAGCAACCAGTTTTCCCTCAGTGGATAAGTTCTCCTTATGCTAAGGCTATGACCCCGTTCGACGCCCTTCCCCCGCTGAACCAGTTGCGGGTGTTCGAGGCGGCAGCACGACATCTCTCGTTCACCAGAGCCGCCGAGGAACTTCATCTGTCCCAACCGGCGGTGAGCCAACAGATAAAGGCGCTCGAGCGGCACGCCGGGCGACCGCTATTCGTACGTCGACATCAATCGCTCGACCTCACCGAAGCGGGCATCGCGTATCTTCCCGCCGTCCAGCAGGCGCTCGATGCACTGGCGACGGGAACCCAAGCGGTCTTCGGCCGCCGCGACGAACTCCACCTCACCGTGCAGGTCAACCTTTCGTTCGCGATCTATTGGCTCACGCCACGACTCTCGGATTTCATCGGGCAGCACCCCGACCTCGTCATCGATCTCGTGACGATCATCCACGACCCCGAACGCACGGCTCCCGCGGCCGACGTGGAGATCCGCTTCGCCCGCGAGATGGCCGGTGGAACGCTCCTGCGGCGCACCCACGCCTTCCCCGTGTGCTCACCCGACATGGCCGGCGAAGCCGACTGGCGGACAGACACGCTATTCGACTGCACCGCGATGTCGATCGGCTGGCGTCAATGGCTTCGCAGCCAGAACCAAGAGCTTCCGGGGAGCCAACGGGTCCACCTCGCCAGCACCTACGCCGTTGGCCTGTCCGCCGCCGAACGAGGAGCCGGACTGTCGATGACCCTCGACCTGTTTGCCGACACCGCCCTGGCCGACGGGCGCTTGACAACGCCGTTTGAACACGCCTGCCCCGTCGACGACTCGTACTGGCTGGTCGAGCAACCCGAACGCCACCGATCAGAGGCGGCACGGGCATTCGCCGACTGGATTCTCGATCAATGACCGGGCGGCTCACGTTGCCCCCCCTCTCCCGCAGCTGGCATGGAGCCAGGTGGCGAAGGCTTGATCGTAGCGACCGAAAACCGTCTCCGACCAGGACCGATGAATCCTCGGCAGGCTCAGGGTCCGGTCGCCTTGGGTGCGGTGAGTCGCTTGTTGCCGTCGCGTAACGCGCTACATGGCGACGGCTTGGGTTGAACCTCGAGGTGGTGCTTTTTAGTGGCCATGGAGTTCGATGTACCTCTTGGCCACCCCCTCGCCCTTTTCCTGGCAGAAGTGTCCTGCGTCGTGTATTTGCAGCACGGGTGGACAGTTCCTGATCCAGCCGGCGACCATCTGCATGGCGCGCAGGTTCAGGATCCTGTCCTGCATGCCGCAGGCGACCAGCGCGTTGCCCGTCCATTCGCTCTGCCACCAGGCTATGGCGCGGCGGGCCGTGTCTGCGCCGGGCATGTCCGGGCTGGTCGGCACCAGCTTTGGAAAGGACCGGGGCCCTGCCTTGCTGCGTTGGTCGGGGAACGGAGCACGGTAGGCATCGAGGACGTCGTTTGGCATGGTGTCGTCGATGAACTGCACGGCCTCGCCCACGTCCATGTCGGGGTTGTCGCTGGCCCACTGCTCCCACGCATGGAAGGTTGGGGGTAGAGGCATTTCGCCGGTCACCAACATGGTGTTCATGGCGATGACGCCGGTGACTCGGTCGCCGAGGTCTTGCGGCAGGGTCAAACCGAGCATGCCACCCCAGTCCTGGCAAACGATCGTGATGTTCTGGAGATCGAGGCGCTCGACCAGCCGCAGCAGGCTGTCGCGGTGAAAGTCGAAGCTGTACACGTCATCGGCGGGTTTGTCTGAGCGTCCGAAGCCGAACAGATCCGGGGCAACGACCCGGCCGCCGGCGTCGACGAAGACCGGGAGCATCTTGCGGTAGAGGTAGCTCCAGGTCGGTTCGCCATGGAGGCACAGGTAGGTGCCTGAGGCGTCGGCCTGCCCTTCATCAAGGTAGTGCATCCGCAGACCGTCGTAGCCGGCCAGATCGTCGACGTAGTTGGGTGGGTAGGGAAAGTCGTCAAGTCCCTCGAAGCGGTGGTCTGGGGTTCGGTAGACGTCGTCCATTGGGTGAGGTGGCTCCTTCGCGTCGCTGCGCCCAGCCGCAGCTATGGATGTTTCGGGGTCCTGGGTTGTCATGAATCCCGCTCGCTGTGTGCGATTGGAGGAAACCAGTCCATTAGTTGATTCGCCGGTCGCTCTCGGTCCAGTAGGGGGAGCGGAGCTCGGTCTTTAGAATCTTGCCGGCGCCTGACTTCGGGAGCGGTTCTTCTGGCGGGCGAATGGCTAGTGAGCGGGGCAGTTTGTAGCCAGCGATCAACTTCCGGCAGTGGTCGATGAGTTCGTTGTTCGCCAACGTGGCGCCAGGCTTGAGCACCACCTCGACGTGCACGGTCTCTCCCCACTCTTGGTCGGGGATTCCAAAAGCCGCTGCCTCGGCCACTGACGGGTGGGAATACACGGCATTCTCGATTTCGGTGGTGTAGATGTTTTCACCGCCGGAGATGATCATGTCCTTGGCGCGGTCGACGACGAAGAGGTAGCCGGAGTCATCGGTGTAGGCAATGTCTCCGGAGCGGTACCAGCCGTCGACGAATGCGTCGGCGGTCTCCTGCTCGCGGTTCCAGTACCCCTTCATGACGTTGGCGCCTTGGACTAAGATCTCGCCTGGCTCTCCTGTTGGAGCGATAGAGCCATCGGGGCTGCGCACTTCGGCTTTGACTCCTACGAGAGGTACGCCAGCGGAGCGGAGCCGGGTCGCGAAGGGCTCCTCACCGAGCGAGCCACGGCGATGGGTCTCTTCGTCCAGCCAGGACACCAGGGGAGAGGCTTCGGTCATTCCATAGGCCTGTGCCAGCCCGCAGTCGAACTCGGCGATCGCCTGACGCTGTACCTGAGAGGGCATCGGGGAGGCCCCACAGAGCAAGAGACGCAGGGCCGACGTGTCGGCGTCGGCCAAACCGCCCGATGCCAGCACCATCGAGATCATCGCAGGAATGAGCAGGGCAACGGTGATCCGGTCTTCTGAAAGCGCGGCAATCGTCTCGACTGGATCAAAAGCCGGGAGAAACACATGGGTCGCCCCGATCCAAGTGATCGCGAACGTGAACGTGCCATCGGCGAGGTGGAATTGGGGGCCGGCGTGGAGATACCGGTCGGTCTGGTTGAGTCGGGCGTGGCTCGATACATGGAGCGCGTTCGCTATCAGGTTCCGATGGGTGAGCATCGCGCCCTTGGGAAGACCGGTCGTGCCGCCGGTGTAGAAGATGGCGGCGACATCGTCGGCATCAGCAGCGGGGAGAGCGATCGGGTCGGTATCGGCCAGTGTGTCGTAGGCAACTGTGTCGGGCGGACTGGCGGGGCCAGGGCCAACCCAGACGAGCGACTCAACCGTTGACGATGTCGTCAGCAACGCGCGTGCGATGTCGAGGAAGTTGTCGTCAACGAACAAGACTCTGACTTGTGAGTCGTCGCAGATGAAGCGAAGTTCCTCAGGAGCGAGCCGGTAGTTCAGGTCGTTCATGATCAGACCAGCGCGCGGAATCGCGAACCACAGTTCAAGATGGCGGGCGGAGTTGAGCATGAGCACACCAACACGGTCGCCAGGATCGAGGTTCATTGCGCCCAGCGCGCTCGAGATGCCGTCGACTCGCCGCTTTGTCTGACCCCACGTAAACCGTTCGCCGCTGCCGCGATCAATGGTGGCCAGGTCATCCCGGCTGACGAGGGCGGCCCGTTCGAGGGGCCATGAGATGGTGGGATCGTTCGGCGCCATGGCGTTCGATGCCTAGGCCGCGGGTGGGGGAGAGACGCAGAGCAGCCGGGCGAAATGGGTACCGACCACGTTGGTGAGCTGGTCAGGGCCGTAGCGGTCGGGGGTGATGAAGGAATTGATTCCGAGACCGCACAGGAGCGCGAACAGGTAGTCGGCTTCGAAGTGTGGGTCCACGTCTTCGTTCAGGAGGCCGTCGCGCTGGAATGTCTCGAGAAGATCGATGATGAAGGTTCGGGCACCGTGGCAGCTTCGGCTGTGTCGCAGCATCAGGTCGTCGTCGTACAGTGCAGCGGCCAGGAAACTGATCCACACCGCCCACGTCTCGTCGAGCTCGTCACCTTGGGGAAGGAACCCGTTACACAGCGACTGCAGCCGCTGCGTCGGTGTTCCCGAATCGTCGGCGCTCGTCATCCGTTGAAAGATCGACGCCGACACCCCGTCGCACGCGAGTTGGGTCAGGTCTCTCTTGTTTCGAAAATGGTGCGATACGACGCCAGTGGTGCATCCGAGTTCGGCCGAGATGCCGCGAACCGTGGCGGCCTGGAGGCCGTCGCGGGCGATGAGGGTCCAAGCCGCGGCCACGATCTCCCCGCGGCGCGATGTGGCCTGTGCTGCCCGGAAACTCGCGCGTGGGCGCTGACCAGGGAGGATGCCCGCCATCCTGGTTCACTGTGTTTCGTATCCTCTACCGCTTCCTGGCATCCCTCGCACGGCTCGCTGTTCGTTCCGGACGTTCCAAGGACCTCGAGATCATCGTGCTGCGCCACCAGCTGACCGTGCTACGCCGACAAGTGGACCGCCCGCCGGTGACCGACGACGACCGGACCCTGCTTGGTGCGATCGCTGCCGCGCTCCCCCACCGACTCCGCCAGGGCTGGTTGGTGACACCCGAGACGCTGCTGCGATGGAACCGCCGTCGTATCGCCCGCCACTGGACCCAGCCGCCCCAACATCAACGTCGCGGCCGACCACCAACTAGTCCAGAGCTGCGGCACCTGATCGTCCGAATCGCCACCGAGAACCCGACGTGGGGACACCGCCGTATCCAAGGCGAACTCGCCCGCCTCGGACACACGATCGCTAAGACCACCGTCTGGCAGATCCTCACCGAAAACGGCGTCGACCCGTCCCCGAACCGCTCAAAGGTGACCTGGACCGAGTTCTTGCACTCCCAAGCCGCGGTCGCGTGCGACTTCTTCACCGTCGACACCGCGTTCTTGCGCCGCTACTACGTCCTGTTCTTCATCAACGTGCAAACGCGTGAGGTGTTCTTCGCCGGTGTCACCGCCAACCCCACCGGCGCATGGACCACACAAGCCGCCCGCAACCTATTCATCGCCCACGATGATCGACTCGAAGGCTCTCGTGCTCTGGTCCGCGATCGAGGCAGCCAGTTCATCCAAAGCTTCGACGAGATCTTCAAGACCGAGGGCATGAAGGTGCTCAAGACACTCGTGCGAACGCCGGTGGCCAACACGTTCGCCGAACGCTGGATCGGATCCATCCGACGAGAACTCCTCGACCGCACCATCATCTGGAACCGCCCACAGCTCGAACGCCTCGTCATCGACTACATCGCACACCACAACCAACATCGACCCCACCAATCGCTCGACCAACAACCACCGACACCGTCCGATGAGCCGCCCGAGACTCCCCCAGCAACCCTCGCCGTGCTGCGAACCAGCCGATGCGACGGACTCATACACGAGTACCGAAATGCCGCCTGACCTGCGGCGACAGACTTTCCGGGCACCACAGGGCTGACTCAGGCGGAGACAGCTCGCTTGTATGGCGTGTCGCGGGGCTGGGTTTCGAAGCTGATCGCCCGGTACCGAGCTGAGGGCGATGCCGCGTTCGAGCCGGTCTCGCGGCGGCCGAAGAGCTCGCCGAACAAGACCCCTGCCGCGACGATCGAGGCGATCATCGGGCTGCGTCGAACCCTCACCGAACAGGGCCTTGATGCCGGCCCCGAGACGATCGGGTGGCATCTGCAGCGCCATCACGGCGAGATCGTTTCGGTCTCCACGATCCGCCGTCATCTCATCGCCGCGGGACTGGTGACGCCTGCGCCACGCAAACGGCCAAGGTCGTCCTACATCCGGTTCCAAGCCGAGCTGCCCAACGAGACCTGGCAAAGCGACATGACCCACGTCAGCCTCGCTGACGGCACCGACAGCGAAGTGCTGTCATGGCTCGACGACCACGCCCGCTACGCCCTATCAGTGACGGCACACAACACGGTGACCACCACCATTGTTGTTGACACGTTCCGCGAAACTGCAGGTCAACACGGCTATCCAGCGTCGGTGTTGTCTGACAACGGCATGTACTACACCGCCCGATTCGCCCGCGGCGGCCACGCCGGCCCCAACCGATTCGAGACCCTCCTCACCAATCTCGGCATCACCCAGAAACACTCAAGACCAAACCACCCGACCACCTGCGGCAAGGTCGAACGCTTCCAACAAACACTCAAGAAATGGCTCCGCGCCCGGCCACCAGCCGCCACCATCAACGATCTCCAGGCCCTGCTCGACGAGTTCACCGACGAATACAACCACCGACGACCACACCGCTCACTGGGCCGAACCACACCCCACAGCGCCTACACCCGGCTCCCCAAAACCGGACCCCGCACCGACCCGACCAGCGAGTACCGGATACGGCGCGACCGCGTCGTCACCTCCGGCAAAACCACCCTCCGCTACAACAGCCACCTCTACAAAATCGGCATCGGACGAGCCCACACCGGCACCCCCATCACCATGCTCATCATCGACCGCGACATCCGCATCATCGCCACTCAAACCGGCGAACTCCTCCGCCACCTCCAACTCGACCCAACCCGCACCTACCAACCCACCCAAAAACCACGAAACCCCCGAACCTGAGGGTTCGAGAGTTTCCGATGTCGCGAGACATCACATTGGTGTCGGAGGGGGGACTTGAACCCCCACGCCCTTTCGGGCACTAGCCCCTCAAGCTAGCGCGTCTGCCAATTCCGCCACTCCGACGTGGCCTTCCGGCGAACCGGATGCGAGGCGCAATCGTAGCGGCTCAGGGCCGGTGAGCCACCTAGAAACCCTACGCTTGTTGAGCGTGGCCATCACCCGGTGGACCCACTCTCCGAGCTGCCACTCGAAGATGAAGACAGGCACCAGAGACCTTCCCTGACATCCGTGCATTCGGCAGGGAAGGGAGCGCTGGCCTTCCTTACCTTTCCCTTCGGCGTCGCCTCACTTGTCTGACAGATTTCCCTGCCGGCGCCGCGGATAGCGCGGAATCTGCAAGAACCAGCATCACCCTTGCGGCCACGACGAACAATGTTCCCGGATGGCCGATACCTCGCCACGCTCGCTAACGACACGAACAGCATGAGTCGGGCCCGAGGACCTGCCGGTGCTTTCCGTGTGACCGACCGTAGGGCCAGCCAAGTGTTAGGTCGTGGAGGTTCAAACCGGGGCCTCTACGGCTGCATCTCTACCGCTGGCTTCAGCAGCGGGGTCCAGAGCGATGGCCCGGCCGACACCATTCTGGGCATCCCAAACGTTAATCGCCGCCGGTCCATTCCAGTCGACGGTAGGACTACGAGGTTGCGGAGAACTGCGACAAATCAAGCGTGCCGTCGCTTCGGTGCCGCAGGCCATCAAAGTCTGGGCCGATCCCGACGCGTACCTCGAACTGTCCAACCAGCAGCATCAAGCCGAGCTCTCGGAGTTCACCTTGGAGATTGGCAACGAGGATGCGTCGCTGTGCCGGGTCTTGCTCAGCGGCGACACCCACAATCAAATCCTGCAACAGCTCGGATTCGGTACCCGTCACGTCATCCACGCCACCGGCAACGCGGAGCAACGCATCAGATGACCCCGAACCACCAGCCACGACCAGCGGAAAGAAGACCGCCTGGCCAGAGGCAACGCGGGTCGCAAATTCGTCGGCGGACGACACACGTAGTTCGATATCAACGCCGAGATTCGACAAATGTGCGTCAAGTGCAAGCCCGATCGGCAACAAACTGCCCTCTGGAACGTCCACCACGAGCGTCTCAGGAAGATCAGCCTGTAGAACGTCGGCCGCCATCAGATTTGGCAGCGGATTGAGGGACGGGACGTCGGCGGTTAGCTCAGCGGTCACGAGCGAACCAAGTAGAGCTCGGCGAGTGTCGGCGTCGCCGAGGCGTACAACGATGGACACGCGAAGATCAAGAGGTTGACGAACGATGTCGCCGGGAGTGATGTCAGAGCCCTGCCCTACAGGCAGCACCACCCAGTCAACAAGGTCGTCGTCGAGGAGATCGCTTGCGCTGGAACCAACCTGGACGAGCTTGATCTCCGTGACCGTCGTCGAATCATTAACGGCGACCAGCGTGTCGTCTCCGTCGTAACGGTACGCGCCAGTCATTCGGATCTCACCGGCCTCGGTGCGGCCGGTGATGCCGAAGGCTGGGCCCGCGAGGACGTCGGCAAGCATCTCGAATGGTTCAAGCAGTTCGATTACCAGCGTTGATACGTCTGGCGCCGATATTCCGGACACTTCACCGGAATCGCCGTTCGCATGCTCCGTCCAGCCTCGAATCGCGTTGAGGCTGGTGGCTGCTTGGTCGGCGGCTCCACGGGCGGCGACGCCTTCGAGCGAGAGCTTTATGTCGTTGGCCGTCAACGGCATCCCAAGACCATCGGTCAGGTCCGTCGACAGCACGAAGGTCCACGTCAAACGGTCTTCGGTAACGAACCAACGGTCGGCGAGACCGGGCCCAAGTGAACCGTCCACCTGGAGTTCAGTCAGTCCTTGGTGGAGAAGATCTGCGATGACTCGGAGAGAAAGGGATGCGGGTCCTGCGTCGGCCGGGTCACCGGTCCATTCAGTGGCGATCCCCAAACGGATGGTGATCTCCACTGCCTCGGGCGCATCAAAGGACTCATCATCGCCATCTGGAACAGGGTCGGGGCTGGCTTCCTCGAGCTGAGGAGTGGTGGTCTCACTTTGAAACGTGGGTTCTTCTTCGGCACATGAGGTGGCCAGAAGAGAAGTCAGAGTGAACAGGGCAAACAGCCTTGTGGAGAAAAGCAAGCGATGCACCTGTCTCCATCGGCCCGCCGTGCGGGTACTAGAGGACTCCGGCTCAGAAGATCAAGCCGTATGACACGGAGGTGAAGCCAAAGACGATGGCTGCGACAACCGTGATGCGATCCAGGTTGCGCTCAACGACGGTCGAACCGGCTGCTGCAGCGCCAGCGCCACCACCGAACATGTCGGACAGGCCACCGCCCTTACCGCTATGCAGCAAGACAAGAAAGACCAGCGTAAGAGCCGAGAACACGTGGAGCGGAGCGACAAGCCAAATCACCTAGATAGCGTACCGGTTCGCTCTTGCTTCTCAGACCAATGTTGTGAACTAGGCCTGGTAAAGAGGGAACTTGACGATGCGGGCGAAATCGCCGGCGTCAAGGCTGGCGCCGCCGACGAGGGCACCGTCGATATCGGGCTGGCCCATGAGCTCAGACGCGTTGCCTGGCTTCACCGAACCGCCGTACTGGATGCGCACGCTGGCCGCCGCGGTAGAACCCCACTCGCTCATCACGAGCGAACGGATGTGGGCACACATTTGCTGAGCATCATCAGGGGTAGCTGTTTCGCCGGTGCCGATCGCCCAGATAGGTTCGTAGGCGATGACGAGATCACCGATGGTGACGGCGTCGAGGCCAGCAAGGCTGCCGCTGATCTGCCCGGCGACTTTCGACTCCGCATGTCCGGCGCTTCGCTCTCCGAGCGTCTCACCACAGCAGACAATCGGTGTCATTCCTGCGGCGAGCACAGCCTTCGCCTTGGCGTTGACGATCTCATCGGTCTCGCCGAACAGCTCACGACGCTCGGAGTGACCCACAATCACATAGGTCACGTCGAGCTTCTGCAGCATCGTTGGAGAAATCTCACCGGTGAACGCCCCATTGGCCGCCTGATGCACGTTCTGAGCACCGAGTGCGACAGGGATATCATCGGCCTGGATCACAGTTTGCACCGAACGCAGATCGGTGAACGGCGGGTGTACCGACACGTCAACCGCTTGGTAGTCGTCCTTGTCGAGGGCGTAGGCGAGCTTCTGGATCGTCTGAATAGCTTCGAAGTGATTGTGGTTCATCTTCCAATTGCCGGAGATGAGTGGCTTTCGATCGTTACTGGCCATTGGGGGCTCCTCGTAGCGCCTCCAGGCCCGGCAGGTCACCCTTCTCGATCAACTCGAGAGAGGCGCCACCCCCGGTGGAGACGTGGTCCATGTCTTTATCAACCTTGAATTGCTTCGCGGCTGCGGCGCTATCGCCACCTCCAACGATGGTGAACGCGCGAGTCTCGGCCATTGCCGCCGCGACTGCACCGGTGCCCCCACCAAAGCGGGGGTCTTCGAACACACCCATCGGCCCGTTCCACAACACCGTGCCTGCTTCCATGATCACATCGCCGAACGCGGCCGCGGACCCCGGGCCGATGTCAACGCCCATCCAGCCGTCGGGCACATTCGCCCCGATCTGACGGACGTCTCCGCCAGCGCTCGGGTCAAACAACTTGCCACCCGGGCCGAGCGCGGTGATGTCGTACGGCAAGTGGATCGTCTTAGGACCCGCCAGTAGCCGCCGGCACGTCTCGACCATGTCGTCTTCGCAAAGCGACGAACCAACACTGTGACCCTTCGCCTTGAGGAACGTGAAGCACATGCCGCCACCGACGATCAAGGAATCCACCGAGTCGAGCAGCGCTTCGATCACGGCAAGTTTGTCGCTCACCTTCGAGCCGCCCATTACAGCCACAAACGGGCGGCGAGGCTTCTCACGCATGGCGTTGAGCACCTCCACCTCGCGGTGAAGCAGCCGGCCCGCCGCCGAGGGAAGATACTGGGGTGGACCAACAACCGACGCATGGGAGCGATGGGATGCACCGAATGCGTCGTTGACGTAAACGTCGTGCCCTTCGATCAGCTTCGCGACGAACGCAGGATCGTTCGCTGTCTCACCTGGGTCGAAACGCAGGTTGTCGAGCAGTGCGACCTCGGGGACAAGTTCGGCGAGCTTTGCTCGCACTGGATCGACCGAAAAGGCCGGATCCGGGACGCCCTTCGGCCGGCCAAGATGGGTGCATACAGTGACGCTCGCACCCGCATCGAGCAACCACTTGATCGTGGGCAGCGCAGCGCGGATACGCAAATCGTCTGTGATCTCCCCATTCGAGATGGGAACATTGAAATCCGCCCGCAGAAGGACCGACTTGGCGTTGAGGTCGCCTAGGTCCTCCAGGGACGGAACCGTGTTCAATTGAAGTCCCTCAGCTCACTTCTTCTTTGCCGCGGGCCGTTTGGCGGCAGCCTTCTTGGGAGCAGACTTCTTGGGAGCAGACTTCTTCGGCTTCTTCTTGCCAACAATCATCGTCAAGTCGACGAGGCGGTTCGAGTAGCCCATCTCGTTGTCGTACCAGCCAAAGATCTTCACGAGCTTGCCCTGTGACATGGTGAGACCGGAGTCGAACGTGCACGAGGCCGACGAGCCAACGATGTCGGCAGAAACGAGAGGCTCCTCGGAGTACACGAGGACCTTGCGAAGCGGGCCACTCCGAGCAGCCTTCTTGAACGCAGCGTTGATCTCCTCAGCCGATGCTTCCTTTTTGAGGATGCCGGTGAAGTCGGTGATCGAACCATCAGGGATCGGCACACGCATCGACGTGCCGTCGAGTTTGCCCTGCATCTTCTTCATCACCAGGCCGGTGGCGCGAGCCGCACCGGTCGAGGTGGGAACGATGTTGACCGCAGCAGCGCGAGCACGACGGAGATCCGAATGTGGACCGTCGACCAGAGCCTGATCGCCGGTGTAGGCGTGCACGGTGGTCATCAGACCCTGCTCAACACCGAACGCATCGTCGAGAACCTTGATCATCGGCACGAAGCAGTTCGTGGTGCACGAAGCGTTAGAGATGACGTGGTGACGATCAGGGTTGTATGTGTCGTCGTTGACACCGATCACAAAGGTGGCATCACAGTCGCCGGATGGGGCCGAGATGATGACCTTGGGCGCGCCCGCCTTGCGGTGCATGCTGGCAGCTTCCTTCTTGGTGAAAATACCGGTGGACTCGATGACAACATCAACACCCAAGTCGCCCCACGGGAGCTCCTCGGGGTTACGAACCGACAAGACCTGGAGAACGTCGCCATCGACACTGATTCCGCCGCGGACCGCCTTGATCTTGCCATCGAGGCGTCCGTGCACTGAATCGTTCTTCAGCAAATGGGCCATGGTCTCGACCGAGCCGAGGTCGTTGACAGCGACAAAGTCGATATCGGCGCCCTGAGCCTTCGCAGCCCGGAAGAAGTTGCGGCCGATGCGGCCAAAGCCGTTGATGCCGACGCGTACGGTCATGTGAGGGGTCCCCCTGATAGCAAATTGCGCTGGTTGGATGTCAACGCGAGAGCGATCCTAACCCTTCGAGGCAGCCGGCGGCGGTCTCTCGCGTACCGATTCGTCGGATCGCTCAGGAGCGGCTGCGGACCGCTACGTCCTCGAGGGCAGCGGCCAACTTGAGCGGATCGTGCGCGTCCTTGCCGGAGGCCACAAGGTCGGCGCGAACCACCATGATTTCACACCCCGATGGGATCAATGCATCGTTTCCAGCGAGGATTATGTCGGGTTCGATCCCATGGCGACGAACCGCGTTGATGTGGTCAGCGAGGTCGTAACCTTCGGTCTCGGTCGGCTCGGCCGCAAGATTCGCGATATAGACGACAAGAGCGTCGGTCGCCTCGAGCGCAACCCGAATCCCGGGCACCAGCGCAGCGAGGACACTCGTGTAAAGCGAACCCGGACCCACTACGACAACGTCGGCTTGCTCTATCGCCGTGATCACTGCGTCAGGTACCTCCGGTTCGTCTGGAGCGAACCGCAACGACTCAATCGCGTCGCTCTCGCTCACCGCTACCTGTCCCTTCACCGTGCCTCGGGCCGCGCTAGCGATCAGCTCCACTTTGCCTGCGGTAGCAGGAAGCACACGGCCTCGCGCCCCTACCATCGCCACCATGGCGTCCATAACGGCAACGACGTCATCCTCGACCTCCAGCATCGATGCGAGCATGACATTGCCGGCCGGGTGCCCGTCGAGCACACCGGTGTCAAAGCGGTGCTCAAGGGCATCACGGACGATGCCCGCAGGGGTGAGTGCCGTAAGGCACCGGCGCATGTCGCCCGGTGCAACAATCCCAAGATCTCGGCGAAGCCGGCCGCTCGATCCGCCATCGTCAGCCACCGATACGACTGCGGTCAGGTGGTCACAATGATCAACAAGCGCGCTAAGCACCACCGAGAGACCATGGCCGCCGCCAATGGCGACTATTCGACCGCCATCTGATCGGGTCACTTCTCGACGTCCCGGTGAACGATCGCCGGCGCATGACCGAGGCGATCCAGGGTCTGCGCCATCTTTTCAGCGATGGCGACCGAGCGGTGACGGCCACCCGTGCATCCAAAGGCAATCGTGAGATATGACTTCCCCTCCTGCACATAGAACGGGAGGATGAGTGCGAGCAACCGCTCAAGGCGCGCCAAGAATGCTCCCGTCACAGGCTGCTCCAGGACATAGTTCGCGACAGGTTCATCAAGGCCAGATTTCGGACGGAGATCCTCGACCCAATGTGGATTGGGAAGGAACCGGCAGTCGAGAACAAGATCGACGTCAAGCGGCATTCCGTGCTTGTACCCAAAGGACAGCACGGTGGTCCGCATCGTCGCCTCCGCTCCCCCACCGCCGAAAATCTCGAAGATCCGTTCGCGAAGCTGATGAACGTTGAGATCCGACGTGTCGATCATGATGTCGGCTTCGGCTCGCAGCGACTCGAGTGCCACTCGTTCAGCCTCGATCGAATCACCAAGGGTGCCGCTGACGCCCGCATCAGCAAATGGATGCCGGCGGCGGGTCGACTCATAGCGCCGTACCAGCACTTCAGCCGATGCATCGAGGAAAACGAGTTGTAGCCGATCCACTTGGTTTCGCAGACCACCGATCAACGCAACGATCTCCTCGTGGTAACGGCCAGACCCGACCACCAGCGCCAGTCGATCGCCGGTGGGCCCCGAACTGTCGGCCAACTCGGCTACTTTAGGGATCAGTGATGGCGGCAGGTTGTCCATCACAAACCAGCCGAGGTCTTCGAGATTGTTGGCGGCAACACTGCGACCGGCACCAGACATTCCGGCAACGACGACGAGTTCACTCATTGAGCAGCCCTGAGCGTTCACCGACGAGAAGTAGGAGCCGAGGCGTCGTCTCGACCACCTCGTTTTCGTACTCCTCGGCCTTGGCCAGAAAACCGGGCGGGGGCGCTGGCTCATGCATCGATGACAACGACATGCCAGCGTCAATCATTGCGTTGATATAGCGGCTCAGTGGCCGGTGCACGAAGCGCACATACACACCTTTTTGCACCTCTTCGATTGTGACTGCTTCGGGGAGATACGGGCCGATCCGCCAATATGTCTCGGGCGGCTCGATCATGTGGTCGATGATCATGCCGCTGCCCGGCGTCTGAAGCAGCGGATGGTTCAGGAAAAATAGGAACTTGCCGCCTGGGCGCAGCACTCGAGCTACCTCCGCCATCGACTCGTCAATTGCATCAACGTGTTCGAAGACCAGGCAGACCACAACCGCATCCACCGACTGATCGGGTAGCGGAAGCGCATCGCTTCCAGCCATCGCGTAGACGGGCCCACCAGATCGCTCAATAGCGACAGCGATCTGTGACGCGGTCGGGTCGAGGCCGACGACACAGAGTCCGAGCGAAGCTGTGGCCGCCCGGGCGATCTGCCCTTCACCCGTGCCCAGATCAAGGATCCGGCCGCTGGGGGGAAGGTGCTCAAGCGCGAGCGGGATGATCTGTTCGACATATTCGGGATCAACGCCGTCGGTGAACTCTCGCTGCCACCAGTCGGCGTGTTCGTCCCACCGGGGTTCAGTCATCACGGTGAGCCTGTCACCGTTCCGGCAAGGTGACGCGGACCACGGAGCGTTCGCCCTGCACCGCGACCCATATCGAGCCGTTGCCGACGGCAATGCCGGTCGGGCCACCACGACTGCTCGCACCCAGCGGGGTCTGGGTGATGATTTTGTACGTTTCGGTGTCGATCTGGATCAGGTTTCCCGCATCGGTCACTGTTACCCAGGCGTGATCGCCCAACACTGCGACCTCGGTGGGGCCGGCGCCAACGGCAATCGTCTCGACGACCTCAGACATGGTCAGATCGACAACCGCGACTGTGCCTTCTTCATGGTTTGTGACCCACGCCAACCCGGCATCAACGGTGACGCCCACGGGGCCCGCCCCGACAATCACTCTCGCGATGATCTCGAAGGACTCAGGATCGATCTGCACCAACTCGCCCGTGTCGAAGATGGCGGCCCAAATCCCAAAGTCGGCCGTCACCACCACCGCCGTCGGCTTTCCCTGCACATCGACCTGGTTCAGAATTTCGCCGTTTTCAGGGCTAACGCGGGCAATAAACGCCTCATCATGAGATGCCACGATCAGGGTGGGACCATCTTTGGCGAGGCCATCGGGTGCCGGAAACGAGAACGTGGAGTAAATCACGTCCGCAATCGGGTCGACCCGCACGATCTCGTTACCGTCGTAGTTGGTCGCCCACATCGCAGACGGCGTGCGCAAGACACGCGTGGCTCCGGAGGCAACCAGGCCGGTGGCGGTGACAGTGTTGGTTGCCGGGTCGATGGCGGCATATGCGCCAAACGGTCCGACGACGGCAACCGAATCAGTACCGACGCTGACAAACTTTGCGTCAGCGGCAACGATGATGCGGCGAAGCGCAGTCCCTGGCAGAGCGGGTATCGGCTGCACCGAAAGTTCAGCTTCGAGCGCGGCGACGCGGTCCTGGCTGGCAGCGAGTTCGGACTCGATAGCTTCCAGGTCAGCTTGAACGGGCGCCGCCGTGTCGTCTGCTACTTGGGCATCTCCAGCGTTACTCGGGGCCGACGACGACTCCTCGTCAACGGCTTCCGGTGAGGAGCCACCACAACCTGTCAAGCCCAGCGTGCCCAGAGCGGCCAATACAAGCGCTGCTACGCGGACTCGTGAGAAGAATGACATACCGGGCGACGCGATCGTGTCCCCGGACGAACTGAGGACACGGGTGTCTGAACTAGCGGCTGTGTCGCTCATGACAGACTCCTTGATCCGGTGAGGTTCCACGGTACTCAATCTCCCCCGCGCTTGTTCGACAGTCAGGGTCTCTTCGCCGGCCCTCCCGGTTGGTGCAAGGCGCCGAAGATATTCTCCGCCACCGCATCGGGCAACCATGCCAGCTTTTTGAGCGACTCAAGATCAGCGCGCTTCACCGCATTCACGCCTCCCAACTCCTTTGTCAGCCGCTTCTTGCGAGCTGGTCCCAATCCAGCAATGTCGTCGAGCGCACTCTTTGTCATTCGCTTGTCGCGAAGCTGGCGGTGGAACGTGATCGCAAACCGGTGTGACTCGTCTCGAATCCGCTGGAGCATGTACAACGCTTCGCTCTGCCGCGGCAACCGAATCGACTCCGACTGGCCCGGCACGAAAACCTCTTCGAACTGTTTGGCGAGCGAAACCACCGGGATCTCATCGCTGAGGCCGAGCCCATCAAGCACCTTCACCGCTGAGGAAAGTTGCCCCTTGCCCCCATCCACAACAAGCAGCTGTGGTGGATACGAAAAGCGGCCCTCACGTTCCTCCACTGGCACGTCGCGCTCTGCGAGATAAGCGGTGAAACGTCGAGTCAGCACTTCCTCCATCGCTGCGAAGTCATCGTTGCCATCGACCGTCTTGATCTTGAAGCGCCGATAGTCGGACTTCTTGGGCAAACCGTCCTCAACAACCACCATCGAACCCACATAGTCCGAACCCTGAATGTGACTCATGTCGTAACATTCGATTCGCAACGGAGCGAAGGGAAGACCGAGGTACTCCTGGAGTTCGTTGAGCGCTCGAGCGCGGCTGTTGTGATCGGCGGCCCGTTTCATCCGATGGCGCTTAAACGTTTCCTCTGCGTTTTGGGTCACCGTCGCCTGAAGCTGCCGCTTGTCGCCACGTTGCGGGATCCGAATCGTGACCTTCGACTCTCGAAGCTCGGTGAGCCACTCCTCATAGAGTCCCGGGTCGTGCGGGAGTTCTGGGACGAGTACCTCTTTCGGCCAGCCGACCGGATTGTCATCAAAGTAGAGCCGCTCGAGAACGCGACTCACCAACTCTGGCCCGTCGAGCTCCTCAACCTTGTCGACCACGAAGCCCCGCCGGCCCATGACCCGCCCTTTGCGCACAAAGAACACCTGTACGGCGGCTTCCAACTCATCGCCAAACAAACCGATGACGTCCGCATCCTCATTGCGATTGAACACCATCTGCTGCTTCTCAACCGCTTTGCGAACCGCCGATAGCCGATCTCGGAGATGAGCGGCCAGCTCAAACTCGAGTGCGGCTGAGGCCGACGCCATCTGTTCCTCGAGCTTCTGAACAACCTCGTCCGTATCGCCTTCAAGGAACGAAATTAGTTGCTGGACCAGGTCCTCGTAGGCGTCCTTCTCGATCTCGCCGACACATGGCCCGGCGCACTTCTCGATGTGGAACAAGAGACACGGTTTGCCGATCTTCTCGTGCCGGGAATATTTGCCGTCGGTGCAGGTGCGTATCGGGAACGTGCGAAGCAACAGGTCCAGCGTGTCTCGTATTGCGTAGGCCTGGCCGTAGGGACCGAAGTAGCGGTTTCCCTTCTTGCGTTTGCCGCGCATCACCATGGCGCGGGGCCACTCGTCAAGCTGGGTGACACACAAGAACGGATACGACTTGTCGTCCATGTAGCGGACGTTGAACCGCGGTTTGTGCCGTTGAATGAGCGAGTACTCCAGCATCAAGGCCTCAACCTCGTTGCCGACCTGCATCCACTCGACACTCTCGGCGCTCTCCACCATCTGGCGAGTGCGGAGCGGGAGGTTGCGAGGATTCTGGAAATAGTTCGACAGGCGCGAGCGAAGGCTCTTCGCCTTGCCGACATAGATCACGCGTCCCTCGGCATCCTTGAATTGGTAGGAGCCGGGCGTATCAGGGATCGTCCCGGCCGGAGGCCGCTGCACCATGGACTTGAGACTAGGTCTCGCGCGTCCTATGACGGTGTCTGGCAATCGCGATCGACGAGAGTCGTTTCAAGCGCGTTGCATCGGTGCACCGATACAACGACAGTGTCAAAGCAGCGTCGAGTAGTCGTAAAATCGATCCCACCGGTAGGGCACTCGTCAACAATTTGCAGCGCCGGAAAACGTATGTGGTGCCAGTTGACCAGCCGATTGTGCTCAAGCGACCCGCAGAAGTGCTCCCGTTTCCCATCGTCGCCCAGAGCGAAGCGTTGCTCTCAGAAAGCCCATTCACGAGCGATTCTCTTGGTGGCAGTTACGTCATCGACGCTTCCATTTCGGTAGGAGCCCCATGGTCCCGACCACTTAAAGCAACAAAGGAGCCAAAAACCGCCCGGTATGACTCTCGGGCACTTGTGCGAGTTCTTCCGGTGTTCCGCACGCCACGATGGCACCGCCGCCCGAGCCTCCCTCGGGGCCGAGATCGATCAGCCAGTCAGCCGTCTTGACCACATCGAGGTTGTGCTCGATCACCAGCACCGAGTTGCCCTGATCGACGAGGCGGCCGAGCACGCCGAGCAGCTTGCGGATGTCTTCGAAATGTAGGCCGGTGGTGGGTTCATCGAGGATGTAGATCGTGTGGCCGGTGCTGCGTTTGGCCAGTTCCGATGCCAGCTTCACCCGCTGAGCTTCGCCGCCCGACAGGGTCGGGGCCGGTTGACCGAGGCGGACATAGCCGAGGCCGACATCGACCAGGGTCTGCATGTGGCGAGCGATCGGAGGCTGGTTGGCGAAGAAGCCAAGTGCCTCTTCGATCGACATGTCGAGCACCTCGGCAATGTTCTTGCCCTTGAAGGTGATCTCGAGCGTGTCCCGGTTGTAGCGCTTGCCCTTGCATACCTCACACGGCACATACACATCTGGCAGGAAATGCATCTCTATCTTGATGGTGCCATCGCCCTGGCAGGCCTCGCAGCGCCCGCCCTTCACGTTGAATGAGAAGCGGCCCGGCAGGTAACCGCGGATGTTGGCCTCATTGGTCTGGGCGAAAAGCTTGCGGACATGGTCGAACACGCCGGTGTAGGTGGCAGGGTTCGAGCGAGGGGTCCGGCCAATCGGCGACTGGTCAATGGCGATGACCTTGTCGAGATGGTCAATGCCCTCGATGCGAGTGTGGAGACCAGGTGGGACCTTCGAGGTGTAAATCCTCTGCATCAGCGCCCGATGGAGGATGTCGCTCACCAGCGTTGACTTGCCCGAACCCGAAACGCCCGTGACACACACGAACTTCCCCAGCGGGAAGTCGACCGTGATGTTTTTTAGGTTGTTTTCCTTGGCCCCAACGACTCGAACAAAGGTGCCATCTCCGATGCGTCGTGCGCCAGGCACCTGGATTTTGCGCCGCCCGGACAGGTATTGACCGGTCAGAGACTCCTTGTTCTTCAGGAGCTGCTTGAAGGTACCCGAATGCACGATGCGGCCGCCGTGTTCCCCGGCGCCGGGGCCGATGTCGACGACATGGTCGGCAACCTTCATCGTGTCTTCGTCGTGCTCGACAACAATGACTGTATTGCCGAGGTCACGCATGCGCATCAGGGTCTCGATCAAACGCTGGTTGTCGCGCTGGTGCAGTCCGATTGATGGCTCATCAAGGACGTAGAGCACACCGACAAGACCCGACCCCACCTGGGATGCGAGACGGATTCGCTGGGCCTCACCGCCGGCAAGTGTGGCGGCATTGCGACTCATGCTCAGGTAGTCGAGGCCGACATCCAGCAAGAACCCGAGCCGCGAGCTGACTTCCTTGAAAACCTGCTCCGCGATGATCGTGTCGCGATCGCTGAGCGTGAGCTCGCCCAACGTTTTAGCCACGTCGGCAATGGAAAGCGAGCAGAGATCATGGATGCTGTATCCGGCGATGGTGACTGCCATCGATAGCGGATTCAAGCGAGCGCCACCACAGTGGCTGCACGCCACCTGGCGCATATAACCCTCGATCTGCTCGCGGGTGGCATCGCTCTCGGCTTCAGTGTGGCGGCGCCGTAGGTACGCGATGACCCCCTCGTACTTGGCTTGATAGGTGCGGGTGCGCCCATAGCGGTTCTGGTACCGCACCTGGATCCGTCCCTTGACGCCTTTGCCTTCGAGCAGCAAAATCTGCTGCTTCTTCGTGAGCTTCCCCCACGCCTTGTCGAGGGGGATGTCATAGACCTCGCACACCGATTCGACAAGCCGCGAGAAGTAACGGCTGCGGCCGCCGGCCCATGGGGTGATCGCTCCACCCCGGACCGTGGCGTCGGGATCGGTAACCACCAGGCGATGGTCGACCTCGTAAACCGTGCCAAGACCATCGCAGTGGGTACACGCGCCATAAGGCGAGTTGAACGAGAAGTTGCGGGGAGCGAGTTCATCGAAAGACTTGCCGTCGCTCGGACGTGACAGGTGCTGACTGAAAACAATCGTCTCCGGGTCCCCGTCCTTCGGCACGATCTGCAGCTCGGCGATCCCGCCCGTCAGCGTGAGGGCAGTCTCAATCGAGTCGGTGAGGCGACGATCGATTCCCTCTCGAAGAACGAGGCGATCAACCACTACGGAGATGTCATGGGTCTCGTAGCGCTCGAGTTCGGCGTGGACTTCGTCGCTGAGTTCGATCTGCTCGCCATCCACGATGGCTCGGGCGAAGCCCTGAGAGGCAAGGTCCGCCAACATGGTGTCGTAGGTGCCCTTGCGGCCCTTGACGATCGGCGCGAGCACTTGAAAGCGCAGACCTTCCGCCATATTTAGGATCTTGTCAACGATCTGCTGCGGGGTCTGGCGGACCAACTCCTCCCCGGTCTCCGGATCGTGTGGGACACCGATGCGGGCGTACAACAGCCGTAGGTAGTCGTAGATCTCGGTGACTGTGCCGACCGTGGACCGGGGGTTACGCGACGCGCTCTTCTGATCGATCGAGATCGCCGGAGACAAGCCTTCGATAAAATCAACATCGGGCTTGTCCATCTGTCCAAGAAACTGACGCGCATACGCGCTCAACGACTCGACGTACCGGCGCTGCCCTTCGGCGTAAATCGTGTCGAAAGCCAGGCTCGACTTACCTGACCCGGAAAGCCCGGTGAAGACGATGAGCTTGTCACGCGGAAGATCGAGATCGACCTCTTTGAGGTTGTGTTCTCGAGCACCCTGAATGACGAGACGATCAGCCACGGCGGCACTCTATCGGGATGAACCCCTCCGAACGTGTGTTCGATGCCGTCGGATGGCATGATTCCCTTCAGCCGGAAACAAACTCGTCGAGAACAAAAGTCTTTCCGCCGAGCCAAGAAATCTCGTGGAGCGACGTTGAGCGCCAGTCACTGAGGCCGGTGGCATCATCACGCTCAGCCCATCGCCGGCCGCACCCATCGCTCGCGCAGATTTCGGCGTTCAGGGGTCCAGGCGTTCAACCAACGCTCGTCAAGAAGGTCGACTGCCACCTCTCGCCCGAAGTGAGGGTGCGTCGCAATGACCACATCCCCCTACGTAAGCGCCAAGATCGGCGCCGCTGCGGTCAATGGCAGTGCAGCAAATGCGCCGGGCACGAACGTCAAGTTGCCGGGCTGATATGGCTGAGCCACCAACGGCGACGGTCCTTGTCCAAGAGTTCAACCATTGCCATCACACCGAGAACAAGCGCTGTCTCTTGACGGAGTACAACTGCGACACCAGCGGTCAGCCCGAGCGCAAGAAACTGGCGTAAAGAAAGTTCTTTACGCCAGCAGCGCGAACGCCCATAACGCGGCAGCGAGAGCAGCAGCGTGCTCCCATTGATCCGCCCCATAAAGGTCAGCGGAGAAAGTGCGCCAAGTCCGCCCGCTACTCGCTGGCCCGCAGAACTGGCCAGTGGCATGGCCGAGCCGGTGATTTGGATCCATCCGCGATCTTCACGGTAGGTGGTCCATAAGAACGGGTGGTGCAGACCATCTGGGTCTACGTCTTCAGCCCAGTACTCAAGATCGACGCCCCCATGTCCATTCTCGACGATGTTCGCGACAGTGGCTGTCTTGCCTCCGGCATCGCTCCCTGAGTTGACCCGGACGTCACCTAAGACAGCGACCGCCACAACCAGTAGAACGAGAGACACGCACAGAAGCGCCCAAATCTTCGGGTTAGGCGAGACATCGTCGGGTCAGCGTGCGGTCGCACTCTGGCCGATCAGCAGTAGACGGTTGAATTCGAGTCAGCGCATCTCTCGAAGCTCACGCTTCAGATCCTTGATTTCGTCGCGCAACCGTGCGGCGTATTCAAACCGAAGGCCGACTGCCGCATCATGCATCTCAGTTTCCAGCGTGCGGATCAAACGCTCGAGCTCATCCTCAGGTAGATCACTGAGATCCTCTGTGGCCCGACGCTTCTTGCCAATCTCGCTGAGCCTCTCCGGGACGGGAGCCCGGTCCGCAGCGGGCCGAATCATCGACAAAATGTCGGTGATTTCCTTGCGAATAGAGGTTGGATCGATGTTGTGCTCAATGTTGTAGACCTGTTGCAGACCTCGACGGCGCATGGTTTCCGAGATCGCCCGCTGCATCGAATCCGTCACCTGATCCGCGTACATAATCACCTGACCCGCCACATTTCGAGCGGCACGACCGATCATCTGAATAAGCGAGGTCTGGGACCGAAGGAAGCCCTCCTTGTCTGCATCCAGAATCGCCACGAGCGAAACCTCGGGAAGATCAAGGCCTTCACGAAGCAGATTGATGCCAACGAGCACATCGAATTCGCCGAGCCGGAGATCGCGGAGAATTTCGATGCGCTGAATCGTGTCGATCTCGCTATGGAGGTAGCGCACTCGGACCCCGAGCTCTAAGAGATAGTCGGTGAGGTCTTCCGCCATCTTCTTGGTGAGCGTGGTGACGAGCACACGCTCACTCTTCTCGGTGCGACCCTTGATCATCTCGTGCAAGTCGTCGATCTGGCCCTTCGTGGGCTTCACGATGACCTCTGGGTCGATCAGGCCGGTTGGTCGCACGATCTGCTCAACCACTTGAGACGACACATCGAGCTCGTATTTGCTCGGCGTGGCGGAGAGAAACACGACCTGGTTGAGTCGCGTCATCACCTCATCAAAGGTCAACGGCCTATTGTCGGCCGCCGAGGGGAGCCGGAAACCATGATCGATAAGCGTGGCCTTGCGGCTGCGGTCACCCTCATACTGCCCCCGTAGCTGCGGCACTGCGACGTGTGACTCATCGATCACCAACAGGAAGTCTTCGGGGAAGTAGTCGATCAGCGTGTAGGGCGGCTCACCTCTCCTTCGCCCGTCGATCGGCCCTGAGTAGTTCTCGATGCCATTGCAGTAACCCAGCTCCTGCATCATCTCCAGGTCGTACTCGGTGCGCATTCGAAGTCGTTGGGCTTCCAGCAGCTTGCCGTCGTCCTCAAAATCTTTGAGCTGTTCCTGCAGCTCAACCTCGATCCGTTCGATCGCGGAGACCATGCGCGCCTCAGACGTGGAGTAATGAGTGGCGGGGAAGATGACCAGCTCGTCAAGCTGCTCCAGACGTTCACCGGTTAACGGGTCTACTACCGTGATCTGTTCCACGTCATCGCCGAACAGCTCCACTCGGACCGCAGTCTCGTCATACGCCGGATGGATCTCGATTGTGTCGCCTCGCACACGGAACTTGCCGCGAACCAGGTTCATGTCGTTTCGCTCATACTGCAGCTGGACGAGCCGTTTCAGGATCGATCGTTGATCATGTTCTTCACCGACCCGAAGGACGAGCAGCTGAGTCTCGTACTCCTCAGGTGAACCGAGGCCGTAGATCGCAGACACCGACGCCACCACGATCGTGTCTCGACGGGTGAGTAAGGATGAGGTTGCCGAATGGCGAAGACGATCGATCTCATCGTTGACCGAAGAGTCCTTTTCGATATAGGTGTCGCTCGAAGGCATGTACGCCTCAGGCTGGTAGTAGTCGTAATAACTGACGAAGTACTCCACCTGATTGTCGGGGAAGAACTCCTTGAGTTCGTTCGCCAACTGCGCAGCCAGCGACTTATTCGGCGCTAAAACGAGCGTGGGTCGCTGCACCTTTTCGATCGTCCACGCAATCGTGGCGCTCTTACCCGAGCCGGTGATACCGAGCAGCGTCTGGAACCGGTCTCCCCGCTCGATTCCTTCGGAGAGTTTTTCGATCGCCGCTGGTTGATCACCCGCTGGCTCAAACGCGGAAGTGACCTTGAAAGGAACCTTTTTCGAAGGGACGGTCACGGGCGCCATCTCGCCAACCTACTCAGAGGGGGTGACCACCTCCTCTCAGCGTGAGCCAAGGCTTTCGGCCCACACCCATGCTGCATCGACTTGAGGACCGAGCGAGTCCAGGTCGCCCGAGTTGTCGATAACAATGTCGGCGACGGCACGTCTTGCCTCGCGAGAAGCCTGCAGAACGATCCGGCTGCGAGCATCGTCCGCGTCGAAACCTCGATGCGAGACCAGGCGTTCCACGGCGAGCTCAACGTCTGTATCGACAACGATGATCCCGTGCAGATGGGAATATCGCTCATCCACAGGGTCATCTTCTGACTTCACCAAGAGTGGGATGTCGAACACGACGATGGCGTCGGTCTCTTTCAGCTCGTCACGGCGCGCCTGCATCGCCTCGCCGACGGCGGGATGGACGATGTCGTTGATCGCCTTGAGCTCATTGTCATCCGTGAACACAATCGTGGCGACGGCGGCGCGGTCCAGCGTGCCATCTTCAGCAACAATCCCCGGCCCCCACCGTTCCACCATCGCTTCAAAGACAGGGGCCCCTGGCTCCTGTAGGTCGCGAACGATGCGGTCAGCATCGATGAGTACCGCTCCTCGTTCGACGAGCATGTCGGCCACAGTCGACTTACCCGATCCGATTCCTCCGGTGAGTCCAATCTCGATCACCGGTGCAAGCTAACGGAAGAGTGACCGTCACCAAAACCTCAACAGGTGGGGCTACGGCATCACCCGAATGCACCACGTATCCGCTCCGCGTCATGGTTATGTGAGCGGCTAGCCGCCAGTGGCCGTGACCACCGCACTGGCGGAACTGTCGACACTGCTGCTCACGCCATCACCGAGGAAGGTGACCGCTGCGATGCAGACAACGGCGATCAGTGAGACAAGGAGCAAATATTCCACCAACGCAGCACCCCGATCCCCGGTTGCTCTGCGTCGGCCATCGGTGATCTCAGCCAAATGATAGTTCACGAACAGATTCCTCCGACTTCCACGCCACTCTGTATTTTCACGCCGTACGTTCACACCATTCTTAGCGTCTATGCAGTCCTATCGGCATGGTCCACTTCAGCTTAAGGGACCACTGCATCAATGACTCTACCGTCAGCCCCATACATCCTCCCTAGACGGCCTATCCACGGGTCTCCCCCCCCAGGGCGACGCTGAAAACGTGGAACACCACCCGGGTGGGTGGCGTTCCAGGGAAAGTCTGGGTTGGACCTCGGCCTACTCGAGGGAAACGATCCCCATTCGAACGGCCTGGAGAACGGCCTGAGTGCGGTCACGGGCATCGAGCTTCTGGTAGATCGATGCCAGATGGTTCTTGACTGTCTTCTGACTGATGTCCATCTGGTCGGCGACCTCAGCGGTCGAACCACCATCAGCGATCAGCTGGAGAACCTCTTCTTCTCGCTTCGTCACAACACGGTCTTCTCGCTCCGGGTTCGAGATGAGCTTGCGGACCTCGTCGAGCATGGACGCCGCGAGCTGGGGTGAAAGGGTAACGTCGCCGCTGAACGCCGTCCGCACCGCGCCAGCGATCTCCTCGGTCGAGCAATCCTTGACCAGGTACCCACAGGCACCGGCCCGGATTGCGTTGGCGAGCACTCCCTGATCGGCGTGCATCGTCAGCATCACTATCTTGGTGTCCGGCACGACAGCTCGGACTTGACGGCATGCTTCGACCCCGTCCATTTCCGGCATCGACACGTCCATAAGGATCACGTCGGGCGTCAGTCTTTGCGCCATGGTGACCGCCTCAGCGCCGTCGCACGCGTCACCGACAACATCGAAGCCATGCTCCGACATGGAACGGCTAAGGCCTTCCCGAAGCATCCGGTGGTCATCTGCGAGCATCAATCGAATCGTCATGTCAACTACTGCTTACCTCGTGCTCTTGTGATTCGTCAGGACCAAACTCTGCGTCTTCAAGCGTTTCGGGTCAGGGAGTCCATCGGACGCTGGTTCTGTTTCCTTAGGTCTGGAGACCCAGAGGAGCCACGCCCGTGCCGCTCAGATGCTGCGACCAGCGTTGCGATCAGCGTTGCGATCAGCAGAAAGAAAACAACGAATCACGGTACCGCGGCCTTCTTCACTGTGCAGTTCAAGCGTGGCGCCAATACTTGTTGCGCGCTCTCGCATCCCCATCACGCCATAGCTGTCGATCCGGCCGGCCTTGCCCTTCGGGAAGCCCTTGCCGTCGTCGGCGACTTCCAGAGCTGCAGCGTTGCCGTCGCAGCGCCAGCGCACAGCGGCTCCGCTTGCTTCAGCGTGCCGTTCGACGTTTACAAGCGCCTCCTGAGCGATGCGCCACATCTCTCGTTCCTGCAGAAGCGGAAGTCGAGGGCCTTGCTGATCAGCGTAGACGCGGATGTCAATATCCTTGCGTTCCATCAGGCGCGCGGCGAACTGCTCAAGCACTTGGCCAATCTCGAGTGTTTCTGAGACATCTGTACGGAGGTCGTAGAGGGTGTCGCGAACCTCGCCGATCACGCCACGGAGGTCTTTTCGGAGTTGGTCAAGCAACGGCCCAATCTCGTCGCCCTTTTCATCTTTGGACAGGATGCGGTCAAGCTCGAACGCTAGATACGCCAGTGACTGACCGATATTGTCGTGGAGATCGCGGGCAATGCGGGTGCGTTCTTCGTCAGCGCCAACCGTGCGCAGACGGCTGAACCAGCGGGCGTTGTCAATAGCCAGCGCCACCGGATCAACGAACCCGTTTATCAATTCCTGCTCGCGACGTCCGAAAGCGTCAAGCTTTCGAGACTCGACTGCGAGCAGACCGATAATGGAGCCCCGGGCCGAGAGCACCGTGTAGAGGCCTGAGGACGAGTTGGGCGAGATGCCGGGACCATTCGGCAGCCTGAGATCAGAGATCTCGACCGGTTTATTGCTCGACATTGCTTCCATGAGCGGCTTCGGCAGTTCCGTGGGACCGAGGCGGTTCGGCAACTCGGCGCCTTCTCGACGAATAACCTGCCAGCTGGCATCGGTATCATCGAAGACTAAGATCGCGACCGAGTCGAAGTCAATCAAGCCACGAAGACGAGCGATGGTTGTGTCGAGAACTTCGCTGAGATCTAGCGATGCCGGCAAGGTCCGTGCCACTCGATGAAGCGAGAAGAGGAGCTCATTGGCTTCGCTGAGTCGGTCGAGATGGTCGAGAGCGAGTGAGTGCTGCTGGTCCGCCTCACCTGAAATTCGGCGTGTATATCCGGCCACAACGCCGACCAGGACAAGGATTGCGGACCACTGCAACGAGATCCGCAGGTCTTGGCTCACATAGTCCGGACGGGTCGCGTCAGCAAGGCTCACAGCGGCCGCCGCGCCGACAGCGAGGCGAAGACCGAAGCCGAACCCGCGGGCAAACCCTGCGACCACGATGGCCGTCAACAACGAGAAGACAAATGGCGAGTCCCAATAGGAGGTAGCTGCCACTGCGGCAACGTGGAAGGCAATCTCACCGAACACTTCGAGAAGCGAACGGATGCTGCCCACGTAGCGCAACGGGCTGACAGTGCGAATCACCGTGTAACTCACGACGAGCACGCACCACAGCACGATCTGCCAGTCGTTGCGCACAAACGCGCTAGCCGAAAGAGCCACCGACACGGCCGTCATACACCATCGAATCGCAAGGATTGCAGGCGCAAATGTGGCGAGCTTGTCGACGCGGTCGATCATGCCGGCGTCGGTTGGGTCGTAGCCATCGCTGGCACGCCCAAGGCGCGCCAGAGAGCGCACCCAAGAGTTGCTCCGACGTGCATGACGTCGTGGCGGACCCACGTCGGCCGGCATCTTGATTTCGGACGGCTTGTCGATGATTTCTACCTCCGGTATTTCTTGTGGATCACATCGGCCGCAGGTGACAAAATCCGAGGACTTTCAGCTACGGCAATCGCAGAAAGTCGTTCTTGGTAGGTAAGAGTTCAAACACCCTTGGAACTTAGGTTTATGGGGGGCACTCTGTAGCGGCCACCGAGCAGAGGACGGTCCAATCATCGTCATGCCATGCGACCGTCCACTCCCCTGTTCCCACCGCAAGGCTAACGAGCACTCGGTCGGTCGGCCAGAGGATGGCCGTCGGGTCATACTCGGCCAACACATCATTCCATGATGGGGCACCGTCGAGAAGCGTGAGGTAGTCGTCGACCAATTTGGCGTCATGCAGTTCATAGCGGTCATCGATCCACGAGGCACCGGCATCGGCATAGCGAATATCCAGATAGTTGCCGACGAAGTCTTGGTGAACGACAGGCACTTCCGCCGGCGACAGTCCCATGCCCTCCATCGCGTTGACGGCCTTGACGGGATACCGATCCATGTCAACGTGGGGTCCGCGAACGGCGATCAGTGGAAGCGCTATCACGAGCGCAGCGAGCGCAAGGCAAGCGAGATGAACAGCCGAAGATGTGTAGCTCCGATCGGACGGCCGCGGCTGCGGCAAACCCTCTCCGAGGAGTGGGAGCATGGTAACGACAGCGACAGAGATGTTTCGTGCACTCAACAAAGCCATGACAACGATGACCAGAGTCGGCACGATCTTCTGCCACGTCGCTCGGCGGGCGGCGATCACTATGACAACCACGAGCACCAGAAACGCCCGGGTCCAGGTCGACTCGAAACCGCTGGCCTGCCACTCGGCGACGTGGCCGAGAGTCTCCTGACGACCGAGCAGGTCAAACGGAAACAGCAACAACCTAGGTCCATACGGATTAACGATTCCTGCGATCAGGACGCCGGTGCTCAGCCAGATTGTCGAGGTCGCATCGCGATCACGCCACTCGGCAGTGACCGACTCACCGACGGCCACTCGGTCGATCCGACTACCGAACCAACGGGCACCAAGAATCACCAGGCCCAGCGGCCAACTGCCATGCACGCTGATCCACAGAACGCCCACGAGAACCAGCCATCGAGGATCACCGCGTCCCTCGGCGATCACTAGCATCAAGGCCAAAAGCACCAACGCGATCAGGAGTGGACGCTCCGTCCACGCGTAAAGGCCGATCCAGAGCGTCGGAACCATCATTCCGACTCGCATCAGCAACGATGAATTCCGACTGGTCAGCAGCCACAGAAGACCAGCGAGTGCGCCCGTCGACACAGTCATCAGCAAGCGGAGTCCGTGGAAGCCACCGAGTTGGTCGACGAGTCCGTACAGCAGCGACGCTAGCCAACTCTGCACCACCACCGACTCGCCGGCACTCGTCCACGTGAACACATCCTCACGAACGATCCCGTGGTCGAGCATCTGGCGTCCAGTCGCAAGATGTGTCAAAAAACTGTTGTCGCCAAGCTTCCGCGCGCCGATCCCGACACCAACGAGAACAACAGAAAGTCCAAAGACTCGTTCAAGCGTTGCCGCACGACGGACCGTCATTACGTCCGTCACGCTTCGCCTAGAAGTTGTTGGCGATGCGGATCGCGGCAGGGCCGAGCACGATGCAAAACAGCGCTGGAAAGACACAGAACACCATCGGAATCAGCATCTTGACGGGAGCTTTCTGAGCCTTTTCCTGAGCGAGTTGACGACGCTTGATTCGCATCTCCTCTGCCTGCCCGCGCAGAACGCGGCCGATGGAAACGCCAAACGTGTCGGCTTGCAGAATGGCAAGCACAAAGCTCCGAACCTCCGCGACCCCGATGCGATGATCCATGGAGCGCATCGCCTCAGCTCGACTGGAACCAGCGCGAACCTCACCAAGCATTCGGCCGAACTCATCAGAAAGCGGGCCTTCCACCGCACCAATCACTCGCTGTAGAGCTTGTTCAAAGCCCAGACCGGCCTCAACGCTGATGACCAGAAGATCAAGTACGTCCGGAAGGCCCCGTAGCACGTCGCGTTGACGTTCGTCGACTGCGCGGTTGAGTTTGGCGTCAGGACCGAGCACCAGCGCCAGTATCAGTAGCAGCGTCACGCCTACCTGCGTCTTGCCCGCCAAGCCGACGGGGTTCCAGATATAGGCGAACCAGATTGAGGCCGGCATCAGTACAACCGTGATCACACGAATTGCCAGAAAACGGTCGACCGCCGAAGCACTCGGCCGACCCGACAAGACAAATTTCTGTCGTACGCTATCGACATAGCCAGTCGGCGTTAGTTTGCGGCCGATGCTTGTCAACGCTCTGAGGATGGGAACGAGCGTACGTTCCACCAACGGGTTCAACAGCTCCCGGTCACGGACGCTCTCGACTTCGTAGTCCTCGAGGGCACGCAGCGACTCGCGGACCCGTGCCTTCTCTACAACTTGCGAGCCAACCGTCCAGATAATTAGCGCAATGCCAAAACCAAAGAGGGCGGCCGCAATTTGGGGATCCAGGTCGAACATGGTCGCCTCAGATTTCGATGTTGATGATCTTCTTCATCCATGCGAAGCCTATTATTGCGGCAACGATGGATGCACCCAACAGAGTCTTCCCGAGCGAATCGGTGAAGAGGGTGTTGATGTAGGCGGGGTTCATGGCCCACATGGCAAAACCCAGCCCGATCGGTAAGAGGCCGAGGACGATCGCACTCATCTTGCCTTCGGCAGTGAGCGTGGCGACGTCGCGACGGAGGCGCTCGCGTTCGGTCATCGTTTCAGCGACTGTCAGCAAAAGTTCCGACAAATTGCCGCCAACCTCACGCTGGATCTTCACTGCCATGACCGCCCAGGCGAAGTCCGTAGAATCCATCCGCTCGGCTGACGCATCCATGGCATCCACGAGCGGACGACCCAGCTGAGCCTCGGTTACGATCCGCCGAAGCTCGCTGCCCATCGGATCTTCGATCTCCTGGGACACAGCTTCAACACCCTGCATAAACGAGTAGCCGGCTTTGAGAGTCGACGCCAGCAGACCCAAGGTGTCGGGCAACTGCGACACGAACTTCTTGCCGCGACGCGCTGCAACGAAGCGAACGATGAAGGGAGGAAGAAGGATGCCCATCAAGCCCATCACGGCCAAACCGGGAATACCACCGATCAGTACTAAACCGATGGCGAACGAGGCCAACACCATGCCGGCATACGCAGTCATGGCCTCGCCGGCACGCAGCGACAGATCCGCTCGCTCTAACATCGCCTCGGAGCGTTCGAGCGCACCGCGACGCTCAGCGATTCCCTCTGTGATTTCGACGGCTCGCTTCAGGAACAAGCTCTTCGTGAATCCGTTGCCGCTCTCGTCCTCTTCGAGCTTCTGAGAATTGGGGTCGGCGTAGGCGCCAAGCATGGCATCGAGCCCCGACGTTTCCTTCTGGAAAAGAATCGCAAATGAGTATGCGCACAGCGCGGCGGCCACCGCTCCAAGAACGAGCCCAACCGAACGACCGGTGTTGCCATCGAGGAACCCAAGACCGGGAAGCGTGGTCGGGCCGAGCAGCGCAACCGGCACCAAAGCCGAGCCACTCGCGCGAGCGTTGCTCGAAAATATGGCACTGATCATGAAGTCGTCGATGGTGACGTCGATCGTGTGGCCGAGTTCTGTGGCCTCGCGAGGGAACTCGACTTTCCATGTCGATGCAACGAACTCTGACATCAACGCTCCATAGCCGGCGAGCTTGTCCTTGTCGTCGGGAGCTGCGTAGGAACCGGCCAGGGAAACTTCAGTAAGGTGCTGTTCTTCTTCGCTGATGGTTTCACCCCCATGCAGCAAGAACACCGACGCGTTCGCGTTCAAGATAGTGCCACGGGCTTCGCCCGCGATCGACGTCGAGTCATTGTCAGTATTCGCTGTGAGGATCAACACATTCGCCGCGCCCGGAACGGGATCGACCATGTTGAGGACCGAACCTCGAACACCATCCCAAAGCTTGTTGCCACCGGAAGCGGTGAGGATGTTGGTGATGATCTCGCCGTTGCGTTCGTGGTCGTTGTTGAAACCGACACGAAGACGGGCTCCGCCACCGGAGGTCCACACCTCAATCTGTTCGCTCACCGGGGCACGACGCACATAGTCCACTGCCACGGCAATGAACGACTCGAGAAACTCCGTGGACTCCGAACTGTTGTCGATGAGAATGATCGTCTGCACCGGAATATCCGACGATGCCAAGGCGACCGGAGTCCCTGCGTCGACGCTGACACCGGCGATCGCGATATCGACGACCGAGGGCTCCTCCGCGGTACGAAGCACCACGTACGGGTCACCGGTCGTATCGATCATGAGCAGCTCTGCGGGAGCCGCCGACGGCTCCGCTTCTGTCTCCTGTGCGAGCGCGGCTGGAGCGACAAGCGCAGCCACCAGCATCATCGCCGCAAGGAAAAACGTGAAGAGGCCGCGCCGACGAGCGACGTGGAAGGGCTCGGTCACTTAGTCACCCTTGCGCCGCCGTCGGGCTGGAACGTCTCGGGACCGAGTCGGATGCCGTCGGATATCAGCTTCTCAGCAAACTTCGGGCGGATACCGGTGGGCTTGAGAACACCTTGGTAGCGACCAGTGTCATCGACACCAGCGGCGAAGTCGAACATGAAGATGTCCTGGAGTGTGATGACGTCACCCTCCATGCCCTGTACCTCGGTGATGTGAGTGATACGACGAGAGCCATCACGCAGACGGGCAATCTGCACGATCAGGTCGATGGCGGACGCCATCTGTTCACGGATCGCTCGCACCGGCAAATCAAAGCCAGCCATGAGTGTCAGTGTCTCGAGACGAGAGAGCGTGTCACGAGGAGTGTTGGCGTGGACCGTAGTCAGCGAACCATCGTGGCCCGTGTTCATGGCCTGGAGCATGTCAAGGGCTTCACCACCGCGACACTCACCAACCACGATGCGGTCCGGGCGCATACGCAGAGAGTTTTTAACGAGGTCACGAATGGAGACGTGGCCGGTCCCCTCGATGTTTGGCGGACGGGTCTCCATGCAGAGCACATGATCCTGGTGGAGCTGGAGCTCCTTGGCATCCTCAACCGTGACGATGCGCTCATCGGTCGGTATGAACGACGACAAGACGTTCAGCGTGGTGGTCTTACCAGTGCCGGTACCCCCCGAGACGACCATGTTCAGACGGCCAACTACGCAGGCCTGCAAGAAGCGGGCAGCGTTGGCATCCATCGTGCCGAATCGGATGAGGTCATCGACCTGAAGCGGATCGGCCTTGAACTTACGAATGGTGAGGAACGGGCCGCCGATGGTGAGTGGCGCGATGATCGCGTTCACACGAGAACCGTCGGGAAGACGAGCGTCACACATTGGACTCGACTCGTCAATACGGCGACCAACCTGGCCTACGATTTTATCGATGATGCGCCGTAGATGTGCCTCATCAACAAACGTGACAGGGTCTTTGGTGAGCTTGCCGCCACGTTCTACATAGACGGAGTTGGGGCCATTGACCATGATTTCAGAAACATCATCGTCGCGCAGAAGCGGATCGATCGGGCCATAGCCGAGGATGTCATCGGAGACGTCCTGGATGAGTCGCGCCTTGTCTGATGCAGAGAGTGGCGCACGCTCCTGAGCCAGAGCAGCGTGGAGTTGCTCGTGGACCTTCTTGCGCAGATCCTCCTCTGAGAGTCGGCTGTCATAGAGGATCGGACCGAGTTCTTCGATCAGACTGTGGTGAATACGTTGACGCAGTTCGTCGAGCACGGGGTCACGAAGGCTGTCGAGCCCGCCGTCGGCCTTCGCTTTTTGCGCAGCAGCAAGACCGCCCTGGATATTGCTCGTGCGTGCTCCATCTTCACCTGGGACGACAGGCGGGGTAGAACCGGGATTTGTTCCTTGCTGGGTGTCGTGCAGACGCTTATACAGACTCATTGATACTTCTCAGTCCTGAAGAGGGGTTACTTTTTGCGCCGGCCGGACTTGGCCGCTGGCGCAAAGAGATTGGCGAGCTCTTGGAACGCCTTGGTCACGCCAGAGCGGGAGGCACTCTGAACCACCGGGACGCCGCGGTTCACAGATTGGGGAACGACGATGTCGCTCGGGATCAAGATGTCGGCACTGATCTGGAGAGTCCGTTCGACTTCGGCGACATCGAGCTTCACCTTCGAGTTGGCACGATTCAGAACCAGGTGCAGCTTCTCCACCGGCGTGTTGAGCAGACGCAGGGTCTGCATACCGGTTTTCACATTTTTGATGCTGGGGATATCCATGCCGGCGATAACGAGAACCTCGTCGCTGATTTCAATCAGCCCAAGCACCACGTCGTTGAAGTACGCCGGAGTGTCGATGATGACGTGCGAGCAGAAGCGACGAAGGACTTCGACGATCTGGATCATCTCGGCGGCACCGATCTGATCGGCGAATGCAGGCTCGAGCGGAGCGGGGAGAATAAGCAGACCCGACGACTCGTGCGTAACCAAGAGGCTCTGCATGAGGCTCACATCGAGGCGATCGAGGGAGCTGACCACATCCACAGTGGTGTGTTGTGGAACCAGTTTGAGCATCACCGCTACGTCACCGAATTGGAGGTCAGCGTCGATCAGTACCACGGGCTTCTCGGAACGCTGGGCCAGGATTACGCCAAGGTTGGTAGCGATGACTGACTTGCCGGTTCCGCCCTTGGTGCTGAATACCGTGATGACTTGAGCGAGTTCGCCGTCATCTTCAAAAGTCGTGTCGTCGTCAACGAGCGAACCGGGCACCGCTGCTAAACCGGCAGCCACCCGATCGATCGCTTCGTGCATCTGGGTGCCGTCGGCGGGAGATTTAAGCACGTCCTTTACCCCAGAGCGCAACGCTTGCTGGAGAAGGCTCGTGGTGAGTTCTTCTGTTACGAGGATCGCTCCGATCTCACGATGTGCATGCAGCACACGCTCAACTCCACTGAGCGAGTCATCGATGGCGCAGCTCGGACCGAGCACGAGCACAATCGACTCGCCGTTGAGATAGGGCAGCAGCTCTTCGATATTTGGAAAGCTGCTCACCTCGGCACCGAGTTGCGCTAGCAACTCGCTCCGAGCGAAGTCGTCGGGCTCGATGACTACCAGGTTGATCTGGTGCGCCGGTCGCTCACTGGGCGACGGTGCCGCTTCACTTGCACTTGCATCGAAGCTGGGTTCTTGTGGCACGGTCCCTTGTACAGGAACCGGTGTTTCATCCTCGAGTTCCGGAACCGGGATCGGAGGGTTGTCGCTGGTGAAGAAACTGGACATCTGGGTCAGTCCTCCTGAATCTGATCGCATGAGAAGTGAGCGTTGATGTCGCTCTCTTCATCGGCGACGTCGTCAATCGAGTCGCCTTCGATGAATCCATCAGGGCCATAGGGCGTCAGACATCCGGGCATCTCGGCAGGCGTGGGACCCTTACCGTCGAGAATGGCTAGCGGCAGTGGCCGCATAACCTCGGCCTCGTAGTCCTCGGGAACGAGTGTGAGGTAGATGTCCGATGGGGTGACCGACGCCAGTATTTGGGCTGCCTCGTTCGGCAACATGAACGTGATCGCGCCGCCTTGTGGGGTGATGACATCGGAGCCGATCTCACCGGGTTGCAACGTCTGACGGGCACCGATGGCGAGGATCTCGACTCGCTGAAAGAGATAGCGGGCGGGCGAGCTATAGGTACACCACACGGTTCCACCCAGAATCTCGTCGGCGTCGAACAAACCTCCGAAGGAGGTATCGCTTCCGCTGTCGCTCTGGAGTTGACCCACGACGCTCTCGCCGGCCTCGGCCTCATCTTCGAGCTTCTCAGCTACGCAACCCACGCCACCATGGAGGACCATGATGTTGACCTCATCACCAGGCTGCAGGTAGCCGCCAACAGCCGCAACCTGGCCAACCATGACAGTCATCGCGACCTGTCCAGACGGGACCTGGTCAGTGAACCGGGCAGAGACGATTGCCGGGTCAGCGAAGAGACCCTGGACGATGATCTGGTTCTTCGGGATGAAACCTCTAGCTACGAGTCCGGTGATCTGGTCAGCCTCGTTAACCGGGAGGAAGGTCGCAGGGCGGATTTCCAGCGGGATTTCCTGCGCTTCCATCATCTGAATCGCCAGCGAAGCAGGCGTCCCTTCTGGAATGTCCTCAGACGCAATCAGCACCAGGACGGGCTGCACATCCGCGTAAACATCGTCTTCGATGCTTCGCACATAGTTGAGCAACGCCAGGCCGGCAAAGAGGCCGACACCGATCGCAGCGATAAGGATGAGTGTTCGACGGGAACTCACAAGAACCTCGTTAGTGGAGAGAAAGAAAAAGAGAGAGACCGATCTGCAGTCCTCTGTCGGTCAAACTCTACGTAAACTGAGGCGATGTACCCATGACCTTTGCCCCATGCCCTCTCATGCTGCTTGGGAACTCACCCACCGTCCACCCGTCGAAGCAGGAATTTGCTCCAAGACACCCAGCACTTCGTCGAAAACGCAGATGGCAAGCACTCCTGGAGAGAAATGCTTGCCATCGTGTTTCGTTTGGATTCCTTGACGGTTGGACTCCGACGAGGTCTGAAGAACTAGGCCAAACAGCCTAGGCGAGAGTCACTCCTCTTCTGAGGCTGCAACTGCTTCGGAGGCCTCAACCTCTTCTTCGACCTCAACCTGAACCTCTTCTTCGACCTCGACGTACTCGTACTCGACGCCCTCTTCGCCCTCGGCAGTGCCTTCTCCAGCTTCTTCGCCTTCGGCATAGTACTCTTCCCACGCCGCCTGGCCTTCGGATGACTCGTCGCCGCCGATGTAGTTGCCCTCGGAGTCGTAGGCGTGCTCACCGAAGTGCTCCTGGTACTCAGCCGCGACCTGGCCACCTTCGGCGGCCTGCTTGATCGACAAGCTGATGCGGCGACGCTGAAGATCGAGATCGATGATCTTGACCCACAGTTCCTCGCCCGGGGTGACGACTTGCTCGGGAAGGTCGACGTGATGCGCCGACATCTCGGAGATGTGCACGAGGCCCTCGATGCCATCGCCCACCTGGACGAACGAACCGAAGGGCACGAGCTTGGTGACACGGCCGTACACGAGCTCGCCAACACGGTGACCACCGGCGAATTCCTGCCAGGGATCCTGCTGGGTCGCCTTCAGCGACAGGCTGATGCGCTCACGGTCGAGATCGACCTCGAGGACCTCAACATCGATCTCGTCACCGACAGTGACAACGGACGATGGGTGATCAACGTGCTTCCAACTGAGCTCGGAAACGTGAACGAGTCCGTCCATACCCCCGAGATCGACGAACGCACCGAAGTTGACGACGCTGGACACGACGCCCTTGCGACGCTCACCCGGCTTGAGGTTGTCGAGGAACGCTCCACGCTGTTCCTTCTGGGTTTCTTCGAGCCACGCACGGCGAGACAACACGACATTGTTGCGGTTCTTGTCAAGCTCGATGATCTTGGCCTCGAGCTCCTTGCCCACGTAGGGCTGGAGGTCGCGCACGCGACGCAATTCGACGAGCGACGCCGGGAGGAATCCACGAAGACCGATGTCAACGATGAGGCCACCCTTGACGACCTCGATCACGGAGCCCTTCACGACACCGTCGGCTTCCTTAAGTTCTTCGATCTGGCCCCATGCACGCTCATACTGCGCACGTTTCTTCGAAAGGACGAGGCGGCCTTCTTTGTCTTCTTTGGTGATGACGAGGGCTTCGACGGCCTCACCGACCGAAACCACTTCGCTGGGATCCACGTCGTTGCGGATCGACAGCTCACGTCTGGGGATCACGCCTTCGGATTTGTAGCCGATGTCGAGGAGGACTTCGTCCTGGTCGATTCGGACGACGGTGCCTTTGACGAGCTGGCCGTCTTCAACGAGCACCATCGTTGAGGTGTAAGCCTCTTCGATATCAATGTCGCCAAGGTCGGCGTCGATAATTTGGCGGGGAGTGTAGTTACCGTCGGAATCGAAGGTCCCGAACTGGGTCTCTTCGGCGGCAATAGTCTGATCGGACACGTGAATCTGCTTTTTATAGGGAATCGAGTTGACGCACCGGTATCTGACCGGCAAGCCCTGTCAGAAAAGACAGCCCCTTCACGCTATCTGACACCATCGCGATGTGCGCCCGCCTAGCGGTAGACCAGCCGATAGTCCTCATCTGAGTATTCGGTGGGCACCGTGCCGTACAACATTCGGTGAGCGGCGATCCGGCCGAGTTCGTCAGCCGACTTGGCCACGTGGCCGTCATCGGCCAGCAGCGCGTATATCTCGGAGTCCGGAAACCGATCGATGAACTGGCGCCCCGTGGGCGACTTGGTGACCGCACAGGGCTCGACATGGCTCGACCGGACCTCGACATCGGGAAGGAGCATCGCCAGTTCCTCGTGGAGCCACGATGCGATCGCAGCGTCGCCCCCGGACTGAAACCACCGGGTCAGCATCGTGGCCGGGTCCGTCATCAGAGAGCCGACCGATTGGCCGATCTTGAGATAGTTGCGGCCGTCGGGGTAGCGGACCGGTGGTAACAGGTAGACGCTTTCACCAATCTCATCGCCTCTCTTGCAGATCACCGACGGCATGTCCGCTAGGTCGGCGGCCACGCCGTCGTCAACCTCTGCGAACACTACGGTGTGTTCCTGCACGGCGAAGTCGATCTCCTTGGGGATGATCATCAGATGATTGGCGAATGCGCCCGTGGCGAGGAGTACCTGATCCGCCTTGACAACGGTTGCATCGCTGAGGCCGACCAGGATCCGTCCGCTCTCCGGCTCGATCGCAGTGACGACGGCATCGATCTGCTGCCCTCCTTGGAGACGAACGGCTTCGCATTGCGCGGCGATGAACCGGCGCGGGTTTATGTGGCCACCGACTCGAGCATCGAAGGCCCCGGTCATGCCGTGGCCGAAGCGGAACCGCGGAAACCTTTGGGCGAGAGCGACATCGTCGAGCACGTCACAGTCGACTCCGGCTGCAGTCGCGTTAGCGAGCATTTCATCGAGGTAGTCACCCATTCCACTGACCGAGAGATGACCGACGGGGCAATAGAACTCGATCCCCGTCCTCTCTTCCAAGTCGCGGTGGCGACCGAGCGACGCCGCCGCGATGCGAGCGAAGTAGGGGTCTCGGTCGAGCACCCGGGTGATACGGCTCTCGTCGTAGTGGCTGCCGAACACACCATCATGGCTGGCAAGTTCGGCCGGCTCACCGGGCCCGATCACCACGACGTCGGCTCCCAGGTCCGCCAGGTGTCGTGCCGCAGCCGAACCCAACAAACCCCGACCGACAACGGCTACGTCACACGTGTGTACTGGTTCAGCCAAGGGTGTCTCCTATCAGCCAAGGGCGTCTTGTGTGTGGTACCTGGTGACATCATCTCGCGTTTCTCTTCGGGTGACCACGAGAAATTCCGGTGAGTCGATTTTGGGTGTCATGGGCGACCAGTCACCGGGTTCGACCGAATCAATCGACTCCACCACGAGCCCGACGCCATCGGCCATCAGGCGCAGCTCTCTCGGGGTGAAGCACGTCGTCCAAAGGTCGATCGAGGTTGATTCGCCGGTTTCGTTGCGGATCTCAGTGGTCTCGCGATGCACGCCGCGCTCGGCATCGAAGTCGTTGTCTTCGACCAGGTTGGCAACCTGGAGGTACGCGTTGAACGCTGTGAAAACGACGCGGCCACCGAGACGCGAGGCTCGAGCCATGCCGGCGAGAACGTCCAGATCAGGGTCGAGGGCATGGCCCGCAGCCGGACCTCCCGACATGCCGAAGGCGCCTTGGCATATCGAGATGACGACATCGAACTCGTCGACGAACGACAGTCGGCGGGCGTCAGCTCTCAGATAGGTCACGTTGGGCGGCGCTGCGACCGAGGCGATGTCGAGAAATGTCTGACTGATGTCGACGCCGACGACGTCAAAACCACGACGGCCGAGTTCGTTCGCATGTCGACCCGGACCGCAGCCGACGTCGAGAATACGCTCGCTGCCTGTGAGGTCCAGTCGGTCGACGAGCGCATCGATCTCTTTGGCCGTGCCCTTGGTGAACGAGTAGCGAAGGTATGCCGTCCCCATATGGTCAGCCAGCGTCTCGAACCAGTGATCGGTCATGCCGAACACACACCGAAGCGCACGCTGGGGCCTGTCCCCAGTGTGCGGTTCAGCCTTTGGCGTCGGCCCATGTTTCGGCGATCTGGAGGTCGACCTCCATGGGGACGCGCAGGTCGAACGCGCCCTTCATGACCGACACCATGAGTTCGCTTGCTTGGGTGACCTCAGCCTCAGGCGCTTCGACAATGATCTCGTCGTGGACCTGGAGCACGATCGTGCTGTCCAGTCCTTCGTCTTCGAGCGCCTTGTCAAGGCGGACGATGGCGACCTTGAAGATGTCTGCGGCAAGACCCTGGATGCCGGCGTTCATGGCTTGGCGTTCACCGGCCTGCCGGATCTGACGATTGCCGCTGGCGAGCTCGGGAATCTGGCGGCGACGTCCGAACAGTGTCTCGGTGTAGCCCCGCTCCCTCGCCACGTTGACCGTGTGATCCATATAGCTGCGCACCGATGGAAAGGCTTCGAAGTACGACTCGAGTATCTCCGAGGCTTCTGCGACCGCGATGTTGAGGCGCTGAGCAAGCCCATAGGCCTCCATGCCGTAGGCCAGACCGTACGAAACCATCTTCGCCTTCGATCGTTCCTCGACGTGCACGTCTTTGGGCGCGATGTCAAAGACGGCGGCTGCAGTGGCGGTGTGGATGTCTTCGCCTCGTTCGAAAGCTCCGATGAGACCGGGGTCCTCAGCGAGATGAGCGATACAGCGAAGTTCGATCTGGTCGTAGTCGGCAACGAGCAGCTTGTGGCCTACCGGAGCAACGAACGCGGTTCGAAACACTCTGCCGCGTTCGGAACGAACCGGAATGTTGTGCAGGTTGGGTGCATCCGAGGACAGCCGGCCGGTTCGAGCGACGGTCTGGTTGAAGGTGGCCCGAATCCGGTTGCCCTCCCCCACCTCGGCGAGCAAACCTTCGCCATAGGTCGAGCGGAGCTTCTCTACCTCACGGAAGTTGAGAAGATTTTCGACAATCGGGTGCTCATCGCGCATCTTTTCCAGGGACTGAGCGTCGGTGGAGTAGCCGGTCTTGGTCTTTTTCTGCGGCGTCAGGCCCAACTCCTCGAAGAGCACCTCGCGAAGCTGCTTGGTGGAGTTGACGTTGAAGTCGTGGCCCGCTTCGGCGATCACCGCGGCACGCATCGAATCGGTGTCGGCGTTCAACTCGTCGCGGATACGGGTGAGGACGTCGGGGTCGACGCCAATGCCGCGATGTTCCATTCTGGCCAGCACTCGCACGAGCGGGATCTCTAAGTCATCGTGCAAACCGAGCAGACCCTGGGACGCCATCGCTTCGCGCAGCGGCATCACCAAACGGTCGACGGCGATCGCTTCGCGTGCCGCCTGGATGCCCGCAGATTCCTGTTCGCCACCATCGAGATCCAGCTGCCCCTCAGGCGCCCCACCGGTTGCCATTTCTAGGCTCGCGTAGCGAAAGAGAAGCTCGCCAAGGTCATACCGACTGTCGGCGGGATCGAGTAGATAGGCGGCCAGGCGAGTGTCGACGCTGAGGTCGCGCAGGTCGATGCCCATGTCGAGCATCGTTCGCATCGTCGGCTTCGCTCCGTGCATCGCCACGGGCCGACCGTCGATGCTCAGCAGTGTGCTCAAGGCGTCTCGAACACCACTGTCCTCGAGGAAGCGTCCGTCAACGAAACCGACTTCGGCTCCGGGACCGTCCACCACAAACGCCAGCCCCTGGTGAACTCCACCATCGGGGACGGCGAGAGCCAGAATGTCAGAGCCCGAGTTTGCCGCAGCGAGTGCCGCAGCCGAATCGCCTGCCGATTCGTAGACGGTGAGCTCTGGTTCCAGCACCTCAGCCGCCGCAGTCGGGGCTACACCGAGCACCGGGGCGAGTCGATCCCACAAGCGTCGAAACTCCAGGAAATCGAAGAGTTTCTTGATGCCTTCGCTATCGGATTCGCCCCGGGTGAGTTCGTCGATCTGATACGGCAGTTCAACGTCGCGAACCAACACCATCATCTCGATATTGCTTCGCACCTGGTCTTCGCTGGCAGCCAGATTCTCGCGAAGCTTTGGCGTGAACTCGTCAAGTGAGGCGTAAATGCCATCGATTCCGCCCCGCTCATTGATCAGCTTGGCGGCGGTCTTTTCGCCAACCCCAGGCACACCAGGCAGGTTGTCGGATTTGTCGCCTCGCATTGCCGCGTATTGAACGTAGTCGACCGGGCGAACACCGGTGCGCTCAAGAATGCCCGCCTCGTCGTAGAAGGCGTAATCGCTGACGCCACGCTTGTTGTACAGGACCTTGATGTGCGGGTCCTCCACAAGCTGATAGCTATCGCGATCGCCGGTAACGACAATGACATCGTCGCCGCGATCTCGGGCCTGGGTGGCAAGCGTGGCAATGATGTCGTCCGCCTCGAAGCCGACGACATCCATCGACGGAATAGCAAGCGCGTCGAGAACCTGGCGGACAAGGCCCATCTGCTGACGGAGAATGTCGGGGGCTGACTCGCGCTGCGCCTTATAGCTCGGCGTCATCTTGTGACGAAACGTGGGCTCGGGCCGGTCGAAGGCCACGCCGATGCGGTCGGGCTCATGGTCTTTCATGAGGTTGATGAGCATCGACGTGAAACCGAAGACAGCGTTCGTGACCTGCCCGGAGGCAGTCGCCATGTCGGTTGGGAGGGCAAAGAACGCGCGATAAGTGAGCGAGTTCCCGTCGATGAGCATCACTGTGGCCATTGCCGCCGACCCTAACGCGATCGGCTAGGGAGCGAGACGGCCGCTGAGCACTTCGTGGGCCACATCGCTCATCCGGCGGCGGCCCGACATGGCTGATCGTTGAAGGAAACGAAACGCGTCATCTTCAGACATTCCGTGAGTGTCCATGAGACGACCCTTTGATCGATCGATCAGCTTCCGCTCCTCCATACGAGACTCGAGTTCGCCAATCTTGTCGGTAAGGGCTTGTCGTTCCTGGCGCCGAGCCCGTGCGAGCTCCAGAGCCGGCACAAGATCGCTGCGCTGGTAGGGCTTGACGAGATAGCTCATCGCCCCAGCGTCGCTTGCCTCGTCGATCAGTTCTCGCTGGCTGAATGCAGTGAGCATCACAATTGCCGCGTCAAAGTGCTCGTTGATGGCGCGAGCCGCGCCGAGGCCGTCCATCCCAGGCATCTTTATGTCGAGCAGCACCAGATCGGGAGCGTGCTGCTCGACCAACTGAACAACCTCGTCGCCTCGGCCGCAGTCAGCAACGACCTCATAGCCCTCTTCACGGAGGATCTCGACAAGATCGAGACGAATGATCGCTTCGTCTTCAGCTACCACAACTCGAACGCTCACGAGCCGGCAGACAGCCGATCGAGGAGCGCGTCCTGCTCGGCGTCAAGCGAGACGATCTTGGCTGTGATGTGCCCGCGATGTTTGCGTAGCCGTTCGAGATGGCGGCTCGCCTTGCGATGTTCCTTCTCGGCGAGCGGGGTTTCCGACACAAGCGCCCGAAGACGCGCATCGTCGGCCTCGTCGGCGAGTTGGCGGAGTTGTTCATCCGAAACCTGGAGCTCGTCGCGCAGCGAACGCAGCTGGGTGCTGACGGTGCGGAGCTTGCGCTCGATCTGGACTTTGGACATGGGTGACACTCTAGTCCCGTCGGATCGCTTGGATTTTGCGGCATGATCGAACGATGCGTCGCTCCCCCACCCTCATCGCCGCGGCGGTTGCCTTGGGCGTGCTCGCGGTGGCCTGTGGGGGTGGTTCTTCATCAGCGTGCACCGAGTTACGGGAGCCCCAGGACCCACAAAGCGGGCTTCACGTGATCGACCCAGACGGCTTGACCTACGCCACCGATCCACCAACGTCGGGTCCTCATGCCGGCGGCCCGCCAGCATCGGGTGTGTTCGATGGACCACTTCTTCAGGTGATGCAGGTCCGGATCCTTGAATCGGGTGGCGCAATAATTCAGTACGACGAGACGGTCTCTGCTGAAGCGGTCACCAAGCTGACTGGCTTTGTCAGTGGTCCGGTCGCTCTGGCGCCCGCGGGCACTGACCTACCAGCCCCGATCGTCGCCACAGCCTGGACCTGGAAACTCACCTGTGATGTGGTTGATCTTGAACGGATCGAGACGTTCATCGCCGAACGCCCTCAGGATGCGCCCGGCGTCGACTGATCGGCCGGTCACTTGTCGGCGACGAGTTCAGCCAGTCGTTCGAGCGTGGCCGTCATGTGCTTGGGATGGCTCGTTGGGTAGCCGGCCCACTCGAGTCCTTTGGGGAACCGGGCCGTCGACCAGTCGAACGTTTCTGTCACCTTCGTGCCGCCTTCGACTGGTTCGAGTTCATATCGCCAGCGGTGTTGAAAGAAGTGTGCCCAGGCGATCAAGCGGTTCTCCTCAAACTCCTTCACCGTGCTTTTCATGCGGTACGGCACGCCTATCTTCATATTCATGCGGAAGGTGCTTCCGAGCTTCAGTCGCTCGTCGCGGCTGATCACGCCTTTGACCGTGCCACTGCCGTCCATGTCAACGTGGCCTTGCGGGGTCGCCAACACATCGAAGATCTTCTCCGGCGACGCCGAGATGACCTGGCTCACCGAAACCATCTGCTCAGCCAATGCCTCAGAACCGGTTTCTGAGGAAGAAATAACTGAAGAAGAAGTGTCTGGATAGAAAGTGTCGGATTCTGTGGTCTTTTTGATCTCGGCGAGAGTCGTCTCGATCATGCCGAGCGTGGCCGCGGCGCGTTCAAGGAATTGGTCATGAGATCGGTCAACCCATAGTGGCGGTTTGTTCACGACCCACCACTTTTCAGTGAGTGTCGTACCGGTGCCGGATGGGGCCATCTCGTAGGACCACCAAGTGCGGTTGTTTTCGACCCCACCGGTAACGAAGGTAAAGTCGCGCCCCCGGTCAGCGGCGGCGACCTCTACTTCGCGCATCCATTCGTTGTCGCCGACCTTGTTCGAACCATCGAAAACGTCGCCGACCTGGCCGGTGCCGCCGTCCCGCCAAGATCCACCCGTCGACTCCGGACTCCATTCGGCCATGCGAACAAGATCAGAAACAAGGTCGTAGACCGCCTCGGGCGAGGCCGCGACCTCGATCGAAGCTTCCTGATAGGCGATGGCGTCAGCGGCGCATTCCATGTCGAACTCCCAGTTTGGTTGCGACCTCTAACTAGCATGGCGAACCGAGAGGCACATAGCGCCTTTGTAGCGGGTACAGACAATCGGGTACAGACAATCGGGAGAACCAGTGATACAGAAAGATTCTTCGATCTTTGTCGCAGGTCACGGTGGACTAGTCGGATCAGCGGTGCTGCGCTCTTTGGAAGCGGCAGGCTACGAGAACGTCCTCACGGCGACGCGAGCAGAGCTCGACTTGAGAGATCAATCTGCGGTCAACCAGTGGTTTGAAGAACACCGGCCGGAATACGTCTATCTGGTGGCAGGAACCGTGGGCGGAATACACGCCAACAGCAGTCGCCCAGCCGAGTTTCTCTACGACAACCTGATGATCCACGGCACCGTGGTTCACGCTGCGCATCTCACGGGGGTGGAAAAGCTCCTGTACCTGGGCTCTAGCTGCATCTACCCGCGGCACGCATCTCAGCCGATCACCGAAGATCAACTACTCACAGGACTACTCGAGCCCACAAACGAGGGGTACGCCCTGGCCAAGATCACGGGAATAAAGCTCTGCGACACGTACCGGCGCCAGTACGGAAGCAACTTCATCTCAGCAATGCCCACAAACCTGTACGGCCCCGGCGACAACTTCGATCTTGAAAGCTCACACGTAATTCCTGCGCTTATCAGGAAGTTTCACGAGGCGAAGGTGAACGACCTGAGCGAGGTCGAGATTTGGGGGACCGGTTCGGCGATGCGTGAGTTTCTACACGTCGACGACCTCGCTTCGGCATGCCTCTTCCTGATGGACAACTATGAGGACCAAGGGCACATCAACGTCGGCACAGGAGAAGATCTGTCGATTCGTGCCCTCGCGAAGATGATTGCCGAAGTCGTGCACCCTGATGCTGACTTGGTGTTCGACACCGACAAGCCCGACGGCACGCCTCGCAAAGTCCTCGACGTATCGCGACTTAATGGCCTTGGCTGGTCGCACACCATCAAACTTCGTGACGGGCTCGAATCGAGCTACGCCTGGTTCAAGAAGAACTCCGAGTCGGCGCGCGGCGTCGGCTAGACGTCGGGCGGCAGATCCGACCTTGCAGTAACTCTCGTCGATCGCAGCAGCGGCGTAGCGTTTGACGCTGTCGACTTCAAGCATGAGTTCAAGAAGCTCCTAGGGGGTTCTTGGACGCAATCTGCGTCGCAACGCATGGGCTCATACGCCGTGGTTCGGCTCGCCCGAACTGGGCGCCGATTTCGAGGCTTCCGTTAACCGAACGAAATAACCGGCAGGCAGATGCGGCCTTGCTATCACCTACGAAATTGCGACTCCAGCTATGCGGAAACGCTCGGCACCAAGCACCGTGCCGGTGATATCTCTGCTCGAAACGCCGCACTAGGAGACGATCATGTCGAAACTGTTGTCGTAGCTGCCGGTCATGGGGCCGACGAGTGTGGTTTCGTTGTGGCGAACATCGTGGTGGCGCGTCCGGGCGACCGGACCCGTGTCGGTCAATCCGTGCCGGTGTCGGATTCGCGTCTCGCCTCCATCGACGCACAGCCGTAAGGTGCGGCGGTGACTGAACGGCTCGAGAGGAATCTGCGCCTCATTCCGTGGCACGAGTTGCTGGTTCGAACGAATCCGTGGATCGCAATCTTCGTCTTGTTCACCCGCTCGAACTTCGATCTCGACGGCGCCGTTCGCCTCGCCGGCCTCTACTACCTCTGTGTCGTGATTTTCGAGGTGCCATCCGGCTGGATGAGTGACCGTCTGGGTCGAGCCCTCACATTGCGAATCGCGGGCGCGGCCTGGGTGCTCTGCCAACTCTGCTTCATTCTCGGCGCCGACAGCTTCACCGTGATCGCAATCGGTCAGGGGCTGCTGGCACTCGGCTACGCCTCCCTGTCGGGCACCGACGTCACGTTTCACTTCGACACCCTTGAGGCGTTAGGGCGCCAAAGCGAATACGGCGAGCGCCAAGCCCGAGTGGCATCACGCGGTCTGGTCTTCGGCGGAGCAGGAGCCCTTCTCGGTGGAGCCCTCGGCCTCGCTGATCTTCGACTCGCCTTCGCTGCATCGATGGTGCTGGCGGTCGCGCAGTTCGTGCTTGCCATGCGGTTGAGCGAGCCACCCCGCTCCGGGGAAACCGCCGGTCTTTTTCGCCAAATCGGTGAATGTCTCGCGTATCTGCGACAGATCTCCCTCGCCTGGATCTTCGGATACGGGATCGCCATGGTCGTACTCGAACACGTCGCCTTCACACTCTTGCAGCCGTGGCTCACCGAGGCACTCGACAAGACCCCCGATGAACTCGGCAACACCCCACTGCTCTCCGGCGCTCTCATCGCCGTGGTCTCGCTCATCGGTGCCGTCTTTGCTCGATCCAGCATGCGGATGAGTAGCGCGTTCGGTCTGAACACCACACTCGTCGGCCTCGGGGCGCTCAGTGCCCTGATCGTCACCACAATGGCGATCTCGACAAGCATCGCGGTTATCGCCGTGATCGCCTTCCGCTCGGCTCAAGGATCAGCTGCCCCGGTCCTGATCAGCGCCGCCGTTGCACCCAAACTCGAACAGCGTCACCGAGCGACGTTTCTCAGTCTCGACTCCCTCGCCGGCCGTCTCTCCTACGGCACGATCCTGCTTGTTGTCGCCACCGACATCGACGACAACGTGGGCGAAGGCCTGACCCGGCTGTCGATCATCTCCTGGGTGATCGTCTCGGCGACCGCCATCAGTGCAGTAGTCGTGCAACGGCGCGCCGGCTCTCTCGGTTGACCACTATCGCGGGCGGTTGCCTCCAAGAGTCGAGAGCCAAGAGCCAAGAGCGCGACAATGGACCATGATCACAGACCTCGACGATGACCGCCGCAGGGAACCGGATTTCTCACTCGGCGAACGGGAGATGCTGGAGCAGTGGCTCGAGTTTCATCGAACGACGCTGTTACTGAAGTGCGAGGGCCTACAAGACGCGCCCCGAAAGGCGCTTCCGATTGCCACCTCGAACCTGTCGCTGCACGGCCTGATTCGTCACATGGCCGAGGTTGAGCGCAACTGGTTCACTGGTGTCCTCGCCGGTGATACCGATTTTTCCTACATCTATGGCGACTTCGAAGATGCCGAGTTCAGTCCGCTCGACGAAGCGAGTTGGGAGGACGACCTCGGCACCTGGCACGCCGAGTGTGCGTCCAGTCGCCAGGTGGCAGCGACACGCGGCCTTGACGACACGGGACTTCGCCACGGGCAGCCATGTTCGCTGCGCTGGATCTATATGCACATGATCGAGGAGTACGCCCGCCACAACGGACACGCAGATCTGTTGCGCGAAATGGCCGACGGCCAGGTCGGCTGGTAGCGGAACTCACAACCAGCGTTCGACCGACATACCGGCTCGCCCGCGGTCCTATTGGTGCCCGGGGCGGGACTTGAACCCGCACGCTCGTTAAAGCAACGGATTTTGAGTCCGTCGTGTCTGCCAATTCCACCACCCGGGCAGGGAGTGAACCGGTTGGCAGCGTAGCCTTCCCATCGTGTTGACCAACTTGAGGAAGCGCTTGATTCGTGGACTGATCCTCGGATTCATCATCTCCGCCGTGCGGGAATGGTCGATTCGACGGCACCAGGAAGATCTTGAAGCGTGGCCAGTCCGCAAACCATAAGCCCTAGCCATCGGGTCTCACCACGAGTGACATCTGCCATAGCCGATTACTGGCCGGTAATGAAACCGCAACAAGGTTGCGCGAGTCAGAGTGAAACGATGCCCGTAGCGCTGCGGGTTGATCAGTTGCTGAAGGGCATACATCCATGATCGTCTTCACGTACCCGGGACAGGGTTCACAAACCCCGGGCATGGGTGCCGCATGGAAAGACCATCCCTCCTGGGAACTGGTCGACGAAGCCTCTGACGTTACCAGCCGAGACATCGGTGCTCTTCTGCTCGACACCGATGCTGAAGAGTTGACGATGACCCGCAATGCGCAGCTGGCCACGTTCATCACATCAATGGTCGTGCTCGACGCGGTCAGCCGCACTGGGGCCGAAGCCGCCGCGCACGCCGGTCATTCCCTCGGCGAATACTCGGCTCTCACCGCGGCCGGCGCCCTCGACTTTGCCGATGCTGTCCTTCTTGTGAACGAACGCGGCGATGCAATGCAGGCCGCTGCCGACGAGCAGGACGGCACCATGGCCGCCATCCTCGGGCTCGACGATGACCAGGTCGACATCGCCTGTCAACGAGCAGCCGGCGATGTCTGGATCGCCAACTACAACGCCCCTGGCCAGGTTGTGATCGCCGGAAGCCCCGCCGATATCGACAAGGCATGCGCCATTGCCAAGACTCTCGGCGCCAAGCGCGCCATGCGCCTCCCCGTCGGCGGAGCGTTCCACACGCCGCTGATGGCACCTGCACGCGACCGTCTGCGCAAAGCCATCGACCAGATCGAGTTCCGTGTGCCGGAGCAGCCCGTCTACGCCAACGTCGATGCCACCGCTCACGATGCCTCAACGGACTGGCCAGACCTGCTCGGCGCTCAGCTCACCTCTCCGGTGCGCTGGCGCCAGACCCTGCGTCAGCTCGAGGACGACGGATTCACCACGTTCGTCGAACTTGGCCCCGGCACAGTGCTGACCGGTCTTGTGAAGCGTGCGGTCAAGTCCGGCAACCGCAAAAACGTATCGACGCCCGGCGACCTCGATGGTCTGCTCGAGAGCCTGTCGGGTTCGAAATCTTCTGACGCTGGTGTCCTCGAGGGCGAGCATCTCTTCGCTACCGAGCGCATGGTGGTTTCTCCATCAGCAGGGATCTTCACACCGAGCAAGTCCTGCATGGACGGCACCACGATCGAAGTCGGCGAAGTGCTCGGTAACGTCGGCTCGCAAGAAGTCGTCAGCTCGTTTGCCGGCCAGATAAAGGGGGTGCTCGCCTTCGACGGCGAACGAGTCACCTCCCGTCAACCAATCGCCTGGCTGAGGACCAACCCATGACCATTCGAGTCGCCGGAATCGGCACCGCTCTCCCCGAGAAGATCGTCACCAACGACGAGCTCGCTCAGTCAATAGACACCAACGACCAGTGGATCCGTGACCGTTCCGGCATCGGCCAGCGCCACGTGGGCGGAGTCACGTCCGAACTCGCCACCGAAGCAGGCATCCAGGCCATCAAGAATGCCGGTCTCACCCCGGACGACATTGGGTTGCTCATCGTCTGCACCACGACACCAGATCAGCAGCTTCCCGCAACCTCGGCAGTGGTCCAGCGCGACATCGGGCTGAGCTGTGGCGCCTTCGACATCAACGCTGTGTGCGCCGGCTTCATCTACAGCTACGTCGTGGCCTACGGCCAGATGCTGATGCCGGGCGGACCCGAACGGGTTCTCGTGATCGGCTCGGAGTCGCTGTCTCGCATCGTCGACTGGAGCGACCGCGGTACCGCCATTCTTTTCGGCGATGGCGCTGGCGCGGCCGTGATGGAACGCCACGAGCAGGGCGAGATGCTCGCCTACGACCTTGGTAGCAATGGCGAACTCCAAGACATCCTCTACGCCGACCACGGCGGCCACATCAAGATGGAAGGCCGCGAAGTCTTCAAGCGTGCCGTCCGCGCGGTGAGCGGCTCCGTCGAGATAGCGCTCGAAAAGGCCGGCATGACAGCCGACGACATCGACGTCGTCATTCCCCATCAGGCCAACATTCGAATCATCGAGGCAGTCTCGCAACGGACCGGCCTCTCCATGGAGAAAACCCACAACGTGATCGAATTCACGGGCAACACCTCGAGCGCCACCATTCCTCTCACCCTCGCCGAAGCCGAGCGAAATGGGGCTCTCCAGCCCGGCCAAATCGTGCTGATGACCGGCTTTGGGGCCGGCATGGCTTGGGGTACTGCGGTGGTGCGCTGGTGACTGGTCGCGTTGTTCTCATTACCGGCGGCAACAGAGGTATCGGCCTCGCCACCGCCCAACGTTTCGCCGCCGCCGGTTACAGGGTCGCGGTCACCGCTCGCTCAGGTTCGGCCGAGGATGCCGACGGCATTCTGGTCGTGAAGTGCGACGTCACCGACACCGACTCAGTCAATGCTGCGGTCGATGAGGTCGAGGAGAAGCTCGGCAACGTCGAGATCCTCGTCTCCAACGCCGGCATCACCAAGGACGGCCTGACGCTCAAAATGAGCGACGAGTCTTTCGAGTCGGTGATCGACGCCAATCTCACCGGTGGCTTCCGTGTCGCTCGTCGTGTCGTCAAAAGCATGATGCGCGGCCGCTGGGGTCGCATGGTCTTTGTCAGCTCAGTTGCCGGTATCGGCGGCAACCCCGGGCAAGCCAACTACTCGGCATCCAAAGCCGGCTTGATTGGGCTATCCCGATCACTGGCCAAGGAGTTCGCCAGCCGCAACATCACCTGCAACGTCGTGGCCCCCGGGCCGATAGAGACCGACATGTTGATGGAACTGACCGACGATCAGCGCAGCGCGATGCTGTCCGTCGTACCCCTCAACCGCTTGGGCCATGCCGACGAGATCGCTGCGGCGATCGAGTTTCTTGCCTCCGAAAGCGCCGGGTACATCACGGGCACCGTACTGCCCGTCGATGGTGGCCTTTCGATGGGCTAGTCGATCCCGATAGGATTCACCGGCTGACCATTCGCCACCTATCTCATCCGAGATGGGCAAATTCACTGCCTCGTCCGAGGCAAACGAAATCCAAATACCAGTGGGAGAAATACCGTGAGTGACGAAAACTTCGATCGCTTCAAGAAGTGCGCCGTCGAGGTCCTGTCTGTCGAAGACAGCCAGGTCGTAACCGATGCCACCTTTGAATCCCTCGACGCCGACAGTCTCGATCTCGTTGAGCTCGTGATGGCTCTTGAAGAAGAGTTCGACGTCAATGTCGAAGAGGAAGAACTTGAGGGCGTGGCCACCATCGGAGCGGCGTACAACCTCATCACCTCCAAGCTCTAATGCTGGGACGTAGGGTCGCCGTTACCGGCATTGGCGTTGTCGCCAAGGCCGGGCTCGGCAAAGACGAATTCTGGAAGGGGCTCATCGGCAACGCGCCCGAGAGCACCCGCTTCATCGAAGATTGGGATGCAAGTTCCTACTTCGACAACCCCAAGGATGCTCGCCGTAGCGACCGATACACCCAGTTCGCCTTGGCGGCTGCCACCGAGGCAATCGAACAAGCCGGAGACATCAGTGCTGATCCCGCACGCCGTGGCACATCCATCGGCACCGGTATCGGCGGCATCGGCACTCTCGAAACTCAGATCGAGGTGCGCCTGGAAAGGGGAGAGAAGCGAGTCTCTCCGTTCCTTGTCCCAATGATGATGCCCAATGCCGCTCCCGCCGCCGTCAGCATGCGCTTCGGCTGGCAAGGGCCATGCGAAAATACGGTCACCGCCTGTGCAGCGGGCACCCACGCCATCGGCAACGGTGCGCGCATGGTGGCCGACGGGCGCTGCGATGTCGTGATCGCGGGTGGCGCTGAGGCACCATTTACGCCCACGGCCATCGCCGGATTCGCCAACATGACTGCATTGTCTTCGAGCGGCGTCAGCATGCCGTTCGACGTGAAGCGTGACGGATTCGTCATGGGTGAAGGCTGCGGTCTACTCGTGCTTGAAGCATGGGACGTGGCGGTCGAACGTGGCGCAACCATCCTCGGCGAAATACTTGGTTCCGCCAGCACCGCCGACGCTCATCACATCACCGCTCCCGCCCCTGGAGGCACCGGCGCGGTGACTTGCATGCAGCTTGCAATAGAAGACGCTGGTCTCACGTCGGCCGACATCGGGCACATCAACGCCCACGGCACGTCGACGGGCAAGAACGACGCCGCTGAGGCCGAAGCCGTCGCCAAGGTGTTCGGCACCGATGGTGGCCCGTTCGTCACCAGCACCAAAGGCATCACTGGTCACGCCCTCGGCGCTGCCGGTGCGCTCGAAGCCGTCGCTGTGCTGCTCGCCATGCAACATGAACTCATCCCGCCCACAGTCGGCCTCACCGAGCCCGATCCCGAGTTCCCCGCCATCAATCTGGTGATGGGAGAGCCCAAGGCGTGGACCCCGGCCCCGTCACTGTCGAACTCGTTTGGCTTCGGCGGCCACAACGGGACCCTGGTCCTCGGCCCCGCCTAAAGCACGCCTGGGGACAGACCCCAAACGTGCGTTGCCCCAAACGTGCGTTGCCCGGGCTTACGCCGGAGCCATCACAAAGAGCAATCCAAGCTCGACAGCGACTTCGCCGTCGACATGAGCGCGCCCCGTGGCCTTTCCCGCGCGGGCTGACATTCGGCCAAGCTCGGCCTCGAGAACGAGCGTGTCGCCGGGCACGACCTGGCGACGGAAGCGAGCCTTGTCGATCCCACCAAACAACGGGATCGTTCCGGCAAACTGCTCATCGCTAAGGATCGCCACAGCGCCAAGCTGAGCGATGGCCTCGCACATCAGCACGCCGGGAAGAGTTGGTCGCCCGGGGAAATGGCCGGCAAAGAAGGGCTCCTCCCCTGTCAGCCGCCAGACCCCTTTGATGACACCGTCTGCAAACGAAGTGACCTCGTCGACAAAGAGGAATGGGTCACGGTGCGGGATGACATCAATCGGTTTCGGCATCGGGTTCGTAGTGGGCTCCGTCATGACGCCTCCTCAAGTGCGGCCAGCAACTTTTCCGGTGTTGCCTTGGGACTAATCTTGGGCCACGCGTGCTCGATCTTGCCGGTTGGCCCGATCAAGAACGCTGATCGGATGATTCCTTCGTACTCACGGCCGTAAAGCTTCTTGGGTCCCCAGACGCCGTACTCCTCGGCGAGGGCGTGCTCAGGGTCGCTCAGCAACGGAAAGCCGAACTCGTGCTTCGCGTCCCACTTGGCTTGAGCGACAGGTTCGTCCGGGCTGATGCCAAACACCTGGACATCATCGAGATCGGCGGCGATGTCACGCACATTGCATGCCTGTGTGGTGCAGCCTCCCGTGTTGGCCTTCGGGTAGAAGAACAGAAATACCCGCTGGCCCTTCGAGGCGCTCAGTCGGTGTTTCGTGCCGGTTTGGTCGGCGAGGTTGAAGGCGGGGGCACGATCGCCGGGTTGCAGGTGCGTCATGCGGCGAACCTAGACGGATCAGTGCGACGACGCGACACGGGGGCGGCACATGTGCCGCCCCCGCGCTTCGCGTTGTCGCTGACTATGCCGACTCAGCTCTTGCCGGCAGCCTTCAGCTTCGATCCAGCCGACACCTTGGTACGGGTGCCCGCGGCGACCTGAATGGCTTCACCGGTCTGTGGGTTACGTCCGGTACGAGCCGACGTGTTGGCCTTCGTGACCTTCATCCAGCCAGTGATTGAGACTTCGTTACCCGCGCTGACCTGAGCGGCGATGGTTTCGAACATCGCGTCAAGGCAGGCGCCTGCGTCCTTCTGGCTAACATCGGCCGCGTCGGCCATTGCTGCTACGAGTTCGCCCTTGTTCATGTGTGTACTCCTTGGTTGTCCACGACAATTCGCGGTCGGTAAATTACACGCGAGTCTATTTCAGGCCGCGAGTCAAGCATTTCCGCTGAATCTTATGGCGAAACTCCCTTAAAATGAAAGGCCAGACCGGGTTTGACCTCTGGCTCATCGGCGAATTACAAGCCGGCGCTGAGTCCCGAATCGGGCTCCGGCTCGTCAACATTTCGCATGAATTCGGCCGAGCGCACGAAATAACCCATCAGTGCGTCGATCACCGGCTGCGCTCCGTCAACACTGCCGAGTAGCGAATCGACTGCTGCGGACATGTGCTTCATCCACGAATCTCGCGCAGCGCGGTCGACCGAGAATGGAGCGTGACGCATACGCAGGCGGGGATGGCCGCGGATCTCGCTGTAGGTGTCCGGCCCACCCCAGTACTGGATCAGGAACAGCGTCAGACGCTCCTGGGCGCCCGCCATGTCCTCCGATGGATACATGGGTCGGAGGATCTCATCGGTCGCCACACCAGCGTAGAAACGTCGCACAAGCTCCACGAAAAACGGGTCTCCACCGACAGCGTCGTACAGGCTGGCTTCCGTTTCTCCGGTTGCCATCTCGTCCCCCACGACGCTCACGCTAGTACCCGCGTCGAGGGCTTCTCCATACGGACAAGCGCGAGCGTGATGCACGCGTACTCTTCTGTGGCCGATCGACAGGCAGTGCACTCCTCGATATAGCTGAGAACCCACTCATCTCGATCATGCGTAATGCTCAGACTAATCGCGTTCGCCGAAAGCGGCCGGAGTTGATACGAGACCCGAATGGGCGGCCCGCGTCGCCGAGCATCTCGATGCCTGCAAGGACTGCGGAACGGAGGAAGACACCTACCGGGAAATCAAGTCCACTCTCGGCCAGCAGAGGCTGATCATGTCGGGTGGCTGCCAGAGCGTCTCAATCAAGACGTTCCCGTCATACCCATGGGTCACAGCATGAAGCAGTCATGAGTCCAGGGCAGTGCACCCCGACCCTGTCACGAACCGTTTCGCCCTCCCACGACGCGTCTCCGCCGCTTCCACTCGGGCTGGGTGACGCTCTTGGCCCGACCAAATGGGCTGCTGTTGCACCGCCATCCGGGCAATAGCCGGCTCTGAGGAGCCCTAGGCTGGCAGTTCCTTGCTTGATTCGTCGCTGCCACCTCCTCCCCCGCGGCCAGTTCCACCGGCCGGCGCTGAGAGCCACCGTCTCGTCTATGACCACTCCGTCACCTGGGGACTGGGCGACGCATGGGCATCCCTCGGGATCTTCTTCCTGACCTCGATTCTCGTCGGCCTTGCGCTCTATAACGTAACTACTGGACCGGGACTGGACGGCGCATGGCTACCCCTCGCCGTCGCCATTCCGCTGGTGCTCCAGGGTCTCTATATCTGGTACATCGCGGGCAGGAAAGGACGCGGCCTCCGCCTCGACTTGGCGTTCTCGGCGAAGCCCAGCGATGTCGGACTCGGCGCCGTTCTCATGATCGCGGGCATGATCGGAGCAGGCATTGTCGGTGCCTTCATGATCTGGCTCTTCGACTCGGCCCCAAGCGCCAGCGTCGCTGTGCTTGCCGAAGAGTCCGCTGATGGTGGCGGCCTGACAATCTGGCTGGTTCTGCTCGCGATCCTCGCATCGACGCTGGTTCCGGTCGTCGAGGAGTTGGTTTTTCGTGGGCTTTGGTGGAGCGCTCTCGAGAAGAGCGGCATGAAGTCCCACTGGATCCTGTTGATCACGAGCCTCGTTTTCGCCGCAATTCACATTGAGCCACAGCGCGCGGCCCTGATCTTCGTGCTCGGGCTGGCACTGGGTATAGGACGACTGGTTACCGGCCGGCTCGGACCGGCCATTGCCGCTCACGCCATGATCAACGGTACCAGTATGTTGTTTCTCCTCATCGAACTGAGCTGACGCTCTGAACCTGAGCTAACGTTGAGGTCACGTCGTCTACGGCGACGGGAGAGTCTTCGCCTCCGTTGGGGTGAAGCGCCGAAGGAGCAACCGCCCGGAACCTCTCAGGCACCCCGACCGTTGTCGTGTGGACGTCTCGGGAGAGTGGCGCTTTGAGCGTCCGCCGAAGGGGAAATCCGGATCGTCCGGAGAAGCTCTCAGGCATCCGGACCGAGCGGGCAGCCGTCGCAGACGCGACGCTTGACCCGACGATTCGGAGCTTCCATGTCCACACATATCCCGTCCCCCGCCCACTCGCTTGCCGATCTTCACGATCGCGACACGTTCGAGAGCCGACACATTGGTCCTCCCGACTCTGAGCGCAAGCAGATGCTCGAAGTGATCGGCGTCGAGTCGATCGAAGAGCTGATCGACCGGACGGTTCCTCACGACATCCGAATGAGCGAAGCCCTTGACCTCCCCTCGCCGGTCGGCCAGCTCGATGCGCAGGTCGAGCTGAAGGCCATCGCCGAGACGAACCAGCCCGTCGTTTCGCTCATCGGGATGGGTTACCACGAGACAGTGACGCCGCCAGTCATTCGCCGCAACATCATGGAAAACCCGGGCTGGTACACGGCGTACACCCCGTATCAGCCTGAGATCTCGCAGGGCCGTTTGGAGGCACTCCTCAACTTCCAAACCATGGTGATCGAGCTGAGCGGTATGGAGGTCGCCAACGCGTCGCTGCTCGACGAACCAACGGCCGTCGCCGAGTCCATGACGATGCTTCAGCGCGTCAATCGCAAAAGCAAGGGCACGAAATTCATCATCGATAGCGGCTGCCATCCCCAGACCATCGCTGTCGTTGAGACCCGGGCAGAACCGATCGATATTACAACTGTGGTCGACGACCCGCTGACCGCTGACCTCGACGGCGTGTTCGGTTTGGTCGTTCAGTATCCCGCAACAACGGGAGCGATCACCGACCTTGGCGCGATCATTGAACGGGCTCATGAGGCCGACGTGCTCGTTGCCGTCTCCGCTGATCCACTCGCTCTCGCCGTTCTCACACCGCCGGGCGAGCTCGGTGCCGACGTTGTCGTCGGGTCAACACAGCGGTTCGGCGTTCCCATGGGCTTTGGCGGTCCACACGCTGCCTACTTCGCCACACGAGAACAATTTCAGCGTTCGCTGCCGGGTCGGGTCGTCGGTGTCTCCGTGGACTCCCATGGCAAGCCCGCTCTTCGCCTTGCGTTGCAAACCCGTGAGCAACACATCAGGCGCGAGAAGGCAACATCGAACATTTGCACGTCCCAGGTATTGCTCGCGGTTATGGCGTCGTTTTTCGCGATTTACCACGGCCCGCGCGGCCTTCGTGGCATTGCGGACCGTGTGAACCGACTCGCCGCCATCGTGGCTGAAGGGCTACGTCGAGGTGGTGTTGAGATCGTGCACGACGAGTTCTTCGACACCGTGTGTGCTCGTGTCCCGGGCCGAGCCGACAAGGTCATGGCCATGGCGCTCGCCAGTGGTGTCAACTTGCGCCGAGTCGACGAGAACACCGTCGCAGCGTCGCTCGATCAGCGAACCAGCCGTGCGATCATCGAGACGATCTGGCAATCGTTTGGCATCACTGCCGATCTTGACGAGATCGAGGCAGTGGTCGCCGACCCTCGGCCTGAAGCGTTGCGGCGCACGTCGCCGGTTCTGCGACATCCGATCTTCAAGTCGTACTACTCTGAAACTGAACTCGTTCGCTACATGCGGCGTTTGGTCAATCGCGATATCGCGCTCGATCGTTCAATGATCCCACTCGGCTCCTGCACCATGAAACTCAATGCGGCCACCGAGATGGAGCCGATCAGTTGGCCCGAGTTCGCATCGCTGCATCCGTTTGCCCCCGTCCAACAGACAGTCGGCTATCACCGAATGATCGACCAGCTCGAACGTTGGCTTGTCGAGATCACCGGCTATGACCGGGTTTCGCTGCAGCCGAACTCGGGTGCCCAGGGCGAGCTCGCTGGTTTGCTGGCCGTCCGGGAATACCACCGGAGCCGCGGCGACACTCATCGCGATATCTGTGTGATTCCGAGCTCGGCGCACGGCACCAACGCGGCCAGCGCAGTGATGGCCGGCATGCGCGTCGTGGTCGTCGAGTGTGACGACGAGGGCAATGTCGATGTGGCACACCTCGACAAGATGGTGAGTGCGCATCGTGAGGCTCTCGCCGCGTTGATGATCACCTACCCGTCGACCCACGGGGTGTTCGAGGTCGAGATCCGTCGCATCTGCGAGATGGTCCACGACGCCGGCGGTCAGGTGTATCTCGACGGCGCCAACCTCAACGCCATGGTCGGGGTTGCCCAGCCCGGGAAGTTCGGGGCCGACGTCTCACACCTGAACCTGCACAAGACGTTTTGTATCCCTCATGGAGGCGGTGGCCCCGGCGTCGGCCCGATCGGTGTTCTGGAGCACCTGGCACCGTTCCTGCCCAACCATCCTCTCAACCCGGTGGCGGGACCATCGACGGGCCCGGGCCCGATCGCTGCGGCTCCGTGGGGGTCCGCTGGCATTCTCGCCATCCCGTGGATGTACATCCGCATGATGGGTCCCGACGGGCTGAAGCACGCGACCGAGGTCGCTATCCTCAACGCCAACTACATCGCCTCGCGGCTCGATCCGTACTACCCGGTGCTGTACAGGGGGGCGGAGGGCTTCGTCGCCCACGAATGCATTCTCGATACCCGAGTCCTTCGCGATGACACGGGGATCACCGTGGACGATCTCGCCAAACGCTTGATCGACTACGGCTTCCACGCTCCGACGATGTCGTTCCCGGTAGCCGGCACGCTGATGGTCGAGCCGACCGAGAGCGAAAGCCTCGCTGAGATCGACCGATTCTGCGACGCCATGATTGCCATGCATGCTGAGGCGATGCGAGTGAAGTCCGGCGAGTGGCCGGCCGACGACAACCCACTGGTCAATGCCCCTCACCCGGCCGAAGTCGTCACCGCCGACGAGTGGACCCACCCCTACACCCGACGCGTGGCCGCTCATCCCGAGACGGCGACCGCCCGCAATAAGTACTGGCCACCGGTTAGTCGCATCGATGGCGTCTTCGGCGACCGCAACCTCGTCTGCTCATGCCCGCCTATGGAGCTACTCGCCCTCGGCTGACTAGGTTGAGCGGATGACAAAGCTCAAGGTCGGTATCCAGATCCAACCGCAGGGGACTTCGGTTGAAGCCATGCGCGAGGCCTGGATCGCAGCCGATCAGATTGGCGCCGACTCGATCTGGATCTGGGATCACTTCTATCCGCTCTTTGGCGACCCTGATGCCACCCACTTTGAGGCGTGGACGTTGCTGGCGACGATGGCGGCCGACACCAACAACGCCATGCTTGGAACGCTGGTCACTGGCAACAATTACCGAAATCCAGAACTGCTGGCGGATATGGCCCGCACCCTTGACCATGTCAGTGGTGGACGGATGTATCTGGCCGTTGGCGCTGGTTGGTTCGAGCGCGACTATGACGAGTACGGCTACGAGTTCGGCACCGTAGGGTCGCGATTGCGGCAACTCGAAGCCGACCTCCCTCGGATGATCACCCGCCTCGCCAAACTGAACCCGAGGGTGGTGGGCTCGCTCCCCCTTCTCATCGGCGGCTCTGGGAGGAAGGTCACTCTGCGCCTGGTGGCCGAGTACGCAGATGCCTGGAACTGTTTTGGGCCGCCGGAGAATGTGGCCGAGTTGTCGGCGATACTCGACGATTGGTGCGCGAAGGTCGGTCGAGATCCACACGAAATCGAACGCACAGTCGCGATCAGCCCTGAAGACGTAGAGGACATCGGCCGCTACCTCGATGCTGGCGCCTCACATGTGATTGTGGGGCTTGGACACCCATTCGATATGAGTCCACTGGAGCGCCTCATTGAGCAGCGCAACGCGCTCAACGAGTGATGAAACAGTCGTCGAGAATCCCGTCAATCTGGTCTTGTGCGTAGCCAAACGGGGCAAGCCCTTCACTCCGCGCCAGAGGTTCGGGCCTCAAACCGATACCTAATCCTCCGCCAGCGGCGACAGTAGTGGATACTGGTGGGGTTTCCGAGAAAGAGGTAACCGTGACTGACACGTATCGGCTCTCCGATCGATACACGGCCGACTCTGGCACCGTGTTCATGACAGGGATCCAAGCACTGGCGCGGCTCCCGATCGAGCAGTTGCGTGCCGACCGAGCGAATGGACTACAAACGGCCGCGTTCGCGGCTGGCTACCCCGGTTCTCCGCTTGGCGGGTACGACAGCGCTATAGATGCTGCGCGCAAACAGGTTCCAGACCTTCCTTTCGAACACGTGCACTCGGTCAACGAAGAGCACGCAGCGACCGCGGTCATGGGAACGCAACTCGCGTGCACGCGTCCGGATGCCCGCTACGACGGTGTCGTCGGGCTTTGGTACGGCAAAGCCCCCGGCATCGACCGTGCCAGCGATGCGATGCGTCACGCTGTCTTCGCCGGCACCGATCCAAATGGCGGAGCCGTTGCTCTTGTGGGCGATGACCCCCTGGCGAAGTCTTCGACCGTCCCGTCCTCATCGGCGGGCACCCTCGCCGACATGCACATCCCTGTGCTCTACCCGGGAACACCCACCGAAGCACTCGATCTCGGGCGTCACGCCATCGCTCTGAGTAGGGCCACCGGTCTGTGGGCTGGGCTGAAGATTGTGGCCGACGTAGCCGACGGTTCCAGCAATGTCGTTCTTGACCCTCAACGGGTCCAGCCGATCCTCCCGCTGATCGACGGCAAGCCCTATGCCCATCTACCAGATGGCGCCTTGGTCCCTCCGCACATCATCGAACTTGAGCGCGAGATCTACGAGGTCCGCTACAACCTCGTGGTTGAGTACGGGGCACTCAACAACCTCAACCACACCACCGTCGACCCGTCCGATGCCTGGATCGGCATCGTGTCTTCGGGCATCACCTATTGCGAGGTCCGAGAAGCCCTCAGCCGGCTTGGCCTTGAGACCGACCGCGACATTGCCTCGGCCGGTATTCGTCTGCTCAAACTACAGATGCCGCTTCCGTTCAACTTTCCAAGGATCCAATCGTTCGCCCGAGGCCTCGATGAGATCCTTGTGCTGGAGGAGAAGCACCCCAACGTTGAGAGCCTGATCAAGGATGCCCTCTACAACCAGGCCGTCCGACCAATCGTTGTCGGAAAGACAGACGAACTCGGCAAGACACTCACGCCAAGTCATGGTGCCCTTACTGCCGATCAACTGATCCGTGGTTTGCGCGCTCGGTTGACTCCTAAGCTCGGCGACCGGATCCGACCCGCGCGCCCCGAACGCGAGATGATTCCGCTCGCCGTCAATCGCACGCCGTTTTTCTGCTCGGGTTGCCCACACAACCGATCAACTGTGGTCGACGAAGGCACGCTCGTCGGTGCCGGCATTGGCTGCCACACGATGGTGATGCTTCAAGACAACGAGCGATTCGGCGATGTCGCCGGCCTCACCTGCATGGGCAACGAGGGCACCCAGTGGATCGGTATGTCACCGTTCATTGAGACCAACCATCTCATCCAAAACCTCGGCGACGGCACGTTCTTCCACTCCGGCCAACTCGCCATCACCTCGGCTATAGCGGCCGAGGTCAACATCACCTACAAGTTGCTTTGGAACGGCGCTGTTGCCATGACGGGCGGCCAGGACCCGACCGGCCGGTTGCCCCTCGGACAAGTAGCTCGCAATTTGCTGGGCCACGGAGCCAAGCGGGTGATCATCACCACCGACGACGTCGACCGCACATCCAGCGATGACATCCCTTACGAGGTCGACGTGTGGGATCGAGACCGCCTTCTCGACGCACAGCGCGAGCTGGCGGCAATCGAGGGCGTAACCGTGCTCATTCACGATCAACGCTGTGCCGCTGAACAACGGCGTGACCGCAAGCGGGGTCGAATCAAGACACCACCCACCCGCGTGGTAATCAATCAGCGTGTCTGCGAAGGTTGCGGCGATTGCGCGTCCGTTTCGAACTGTCTCTCCGTTCAGCCGATTGAGACGCCCTTCGGTCGCAAGACGACGATTGAGCAGGACAGCTGCAACCTCGACCTCTCATGCCTTGAGGGTGACTGCCCAGCGTTCACTGCCGTCACTGACCGTCCCGATCGCTGGTGGCGCCCCGCGGCGACAGCCGAAACGCCGGCGGCCACGATTCTTGCGGCCCCCGACTCGATCCCGGCTCCTCTAATGTCGGAGGACCACGACGTCAGCGTCCACATCACGGGCATCGGCGGGACAGGCGTGGTCACCATCAGCCAGATCCTGGGAACGGCTGCGATGCTCGAGGGTGCGGACGTCTCCGGTCTGGATCAGATCGGTCTTTCACAAAAGGCGGGCCCAGTCGTTAGTGATGTGCGCATCACGCACGACCGTCGAGCCGAGTCGAGTCGTGTTGGCGCTGGCCAAGCCGACCTCCTTCTCGCGTTCGACCTGCTTGTGGCTTCCAGCTGGACCGGTCTGAACGCTGCCGACCCGGCGCGCACAGCCGTTGTCGGATCAATCGCTTTGACGCCGCCCGGTCGCAAGATCGCCAGACCAGAGACCGAGATGCCGGAGGTGAGTGAGCTTCTTGAACGAATCGACGGGTCAACGCAGCCCGGCCGTCGATTCTGGGCTGATGCCTACGACCTCACTTCGGTGCTGGTCAACGATTCGGTGGCGGCAAATATCTTTGTCGTCGGTATGGCCATCCAATCGGGCTTCCTTCCGATCCTGCCCAGCAGCCTCGAGGAAGCCATCGCCCTCAATGGTGTCGCGGTCGAACGAAACGTCACGGCATTTCGCTGGGGCCGTATGCAGGTGGCCGACCCCGAGATGGTGGCGGCTGCCGCCGATGCCGCTCGTGTCGAGCCTCGTAAGCGCCCCACGCCTCCGGAGGCAGTGAGTAAGGCCGCCGCCGAACTTTCGGGTGAGGGTCTGCTGCGCGACGAGCTCGAACGTTTTGGCGCTGAGCTCACCATGTTCCAGAACTCATCCTTGGCCGCCGAGTTCTTCGCCGAACTGCGCCCTGTGCGCGATGCCGAACTGGCCGTCGATCCAACCAGTGACCGGCTAACCCTCAGCGCCGCTCGCGGCCTGTTCAAACTTCTGGCCTACAAGGACGAATACGAGGTCGCCCGACTTCTGCTGCTCCCTGACCCTGCTGTTGAGGAGGTCGCCGGACCGAGCGCCAAGACCGCGTGGAAACTCCACCCACCAACCCTGCGAGCGCTCGGACGTTCGAAAAAGATGTCACTGTCGTCGCGATGGGGGCGCCCGGCAATGGTGGCCCTGCGCGCCGCCAAGCGGGTACGCGGCACCGCGCTCGACCCCTTCGGCCGAGCCGAGGTCCGCAAGGTAGAGCGAGCACTTCCCGCCGAGTACCTGACAGCCCTGCACGCTGCCAGCGGCGGGCTTACAGCCGAGACATTCGATCATGCGATCGAGATCGCCGAACTCCCCGAGCTTGTGCGCGGCTACGAGGACATCAAGATGCGCAATGTCGTACGGTTCCGTGCTCGGCTAGCCGAACTCGTCAGCTGAGTCGAAGCGGCGCCCGCTCCTCTAGCGTCATCACATGACTTCGCCCGGACGTCTCCGCTCACTTCTGTTCGCTCCTGCCGTTCGGCCCGATCTTCTTCGCAAAATGCCACGTACCGGTGCCGACGCGATCGTCATCGATCTCGAGGACGCCACTCCGCCGAACGCCAAGGCCGATGGCCGGGCCAATCTTGTGGAGTTGGCTCCCGAGCTCATCGACCAGGTCGCCGTGTACGTGCGTGTGAACGACGACACCACCGAGTGGCACGAGGACGATCTTGATTCCGTTCCAGCCGGCCTACAAGGAATCGTCGTGCCGAAGATTGAGACCATCGCCGCCCTCGATGCGCTCCAGGAGCGTCTCGATAGCCGAGGACTCTCGGACCTTGTCTTGATCGGTGGCGTCGAGACTGCTCTCGGTGTGGCCGATGCCCGCGAGCTTCTTGCTCACCCCGTCATCGACGCGGCGTACTTCGGCGCCGAAGATTTCATCGCCGATATGGGGGGCGTGCGCACCCCGAGCAACGCTGAGGCGCAGTACGCCCGCTCTCAAGTCGCCCTGGCCGGGCGCCTCGCGGAGAAACTTATCATTGATCAGATCGTCGCTGACTTCCGTGACGACGACCGATGCGACCGCGAATGCCGTGAGGCGCGGGCCATGGGCTACGGGGGAAAGCTCTGCATCCACCCCGCTCAGGTCGCTATCGCCCACGCCGCCTTCACGCCCTCAGAAGAAGAAGTCGACCGGGCCCGCCGACTGTTGGCGGCCTACGGCGAAGCGACCGCGGGCGGCGTGGCCTCGATCGCATTCGAAGGCCAGATGGTTGACGAACCGGTGGCAATCCAGGCCCGTCGCATCCTCGCGCTGGCCGCGGAGTAAGTCATACTGGGGGCTGTCCCAGTGGGACTTAGTCGCTGGTTGGACGGGTGAGCATGAGGGCATTCCGGACGGCCCGGCAGACGAGCACATCGTTCTGGTTGAACGCCCGGTGCTCGAAGGTCACGATTCCTTGACCTGGGCGCGATGACGACTCGCGAGAGGCCATCACCTCAGTCTCCACGCGGATCGTGTCGCCGTGGAAGAGCGGTGCGGGGAAGTCGGCTTTATCGAAGCCCAGGTTGGCGACCGTGGTGCCGAGGGTCGTCTCGTGGACCGAGATGCCGACGACCATGCCAAGCGTCAGCAGCGAGTTGACCAAAGGCTTACCGAACTCGGTTTCCTTCGCTGCGTAGTCCGCATCGAGATGCAGCCATGCCGGGTTCATGGTCATGGTGGTGAAGAAGACGTTGTCTGCTTCGGTGATCGTGCGCCTCAGGGCGTGGGGGATCACCAAGCCCACGGTGAGTTCTTCGAGCCATTTGCCGGTCACGGGACGGTCCATGACGGTGAGTTTGCCAGCTCTGTACTGGGAGAGCGTGATCAGGCTGGGATCACGGTCCGAAGATCGAGCGTCACAGGTTCGGCCGCCTCGACCCAGCAGACGATCGAACGATCGCCGTCCTCCCACGCCGGTTCGTCCGGGATGTAGGCAGTGAGATCGAACGACGGTAGGCCCAGGTTGTCGTTGGGGTGTAGGCCAAGAAGCTCTTCGGCCAACCGCATGCACAGTGGCCCAGCCTCTGTTGTGAGCGACTCAACCCCGGGCCACGTGTCGCTCTGCTCAGAACTCGCTCTCCCGATAACCTGACCGCGGTGTGGCTCTCCGCATGGCACTGCATCGACACTGCGCACAACCGAACCCGAGCGCTCACTGAAGCAATCACCGGCGAGAAGCTGCGTAGTGCCGAGGCGACCAGCTTCGACAATCTCGTTGTTGGGAGCGCGCTCAACTTCATCAATGAATGCTTCGTTGGCACAGGCGCCGAGCGCCAGCACAACCACGACAGCAAAAACCAGCAGCTTCATGTCTTGCGGAGCGAGCCTTCAGGTGGTCCGAAGATCACGACGAGCTGCAGATCTTCTTGCACCTCAACGAATCGATGTTCGGTCGCTCGAGGCACGCTGATGATGGACCCTGGCTGAATGGGAATCCGGGTTCCCGCCAACTCAACGACGGCACGCCCGTGGATGACGACATAGATCTCGTCCTCGCCATGGGGCCCTTGGGGGTCTTGGACACCTGCACTCAGCTCATAAATCCCGGTGCTCAGGCCTGATTGCCGATCGAATTCGAGGTATCGGACGCCGGGGATGTCGATCTGGACATCGCGTTCCTGATCGCCAAGGACGGTTATGAGTTCACGTTCGATGAGATGATGAACTGCAGTCATTCCCTGAGTCTGTCAGCTGGCGATGGGCTCCATGCATACGACGCAGATAGCCTCGCCCGATGCGGAAGTTCGATCTGCTCATCATCGGGACCGGGTCAGGGAATTCGATTATCGGCCCCGAGCACGACGAATGGGATATCGCCCTGGTCGAGCGAGGTGTCTTCGGAGGCACCTGCCTGAACGTCGGATGTATCCCGTCAAAAATGTTCGTCTATGCCGCGGAGATCGCAGAACTGGCCGCCAAGGTCGGCCCATCGCTCGGCGTCGACACACAGATGAACGGCGTCGATTGGCTCCAGATCCGTGACCGCGTCTTTGGCCGCATCGATCCGATCGCGGCGGGCGGTGAGGACTACCGCAAGAGCCTCGACCATGTCACCGTGTTCCAGCACGATGCCAGATTTGTCGGTCCCAAAGCCCTGAAGGTCGGTGATGAAACCATCACAGCCGACCATATTGTGCTCGCCGCTGGAGCTCGCCCGTTCGTCCCTCACATCCCAGGGCTGGCCGAAGCTGGTTTCCACACCTCCGACTCGATCATGCGAGTCGACGAGTTGCCCGGCCGCATCGCCGTGCTTGGCGGTGGCTACATCGCCACCGAACTCGGAAACGTTTTCGGACAATTTGGTACGGATGTCACGTTCATCTTGCGCAGCGATCGGATGCTGCGAGCCGAGGACCACGAGGTGAGTGACCGGTTCACCGAGATTTACACCAAGAAGTTCAAGACGCGCGTCAACACCAATGTCTTGAGTGCTCACCGCGACGGCGCCGAAATCGTGCTCGAACTCGAGTCCGAGGGCGAGATGTCGGAGCTACGAGTCGACGAGGTCCTTGTGGCAACAGGACGCGTTCCCAACGGGGACCAGCTCAATGTCGAGGCGTGCGGGGTAGAACTCGACGAACGCGGCTATGTCGTGACCGACGCCAACCTTCGCACGTCGGTCGACGGCGTTTGGGCGCTTGGAGACATCACGAATCCCGTCCAACTCAAGCACGCTGCCAACCACGAGGCCAGAGTCGTGGCGCACAACCTCGCAAATCCGACGTCGATGATCGAGACCGACCACCGGTTCGTTCCTCACGCCGTGTTCGGCCACCCACAGGTCGCCGGCGTGGGCCTGACCGAGCAGAAGTGCATCGAGCAGGGCCGCCCCTATATCGCTCACACCCAGGCCTACGAGTCTGCCGCGTACGGCTGGGCGATGGAAGACAGCGAGAGTTTCGCCAAGGTCATCGCCGACCCCGCTACTCGCCAACTCATCGGGGCGCACATCATTGGACCGCAAGCGTCGACACTCATCCAGCAACTCATTCAAGCCATGACGTTCGGTCAGACAGTCGATCAGTTGGCCCGCGAGCAGTACTACATCCACCCGGGCTTGCCGGAAGTGATCGAGCAAGCCCTCTTGGAGTTGTAGCGAGATCCTCGCGTTCTCAACCGATACGAAATTCGGTACGTCAGCCTCCCGCTGACCATGCGACCATACGCTTGTGAGGTAATGACCTCGCACGCGGCGTCCGCGCCAACTTCGTCCGAAATCCCCGGCTCGCTCAACCCAACCCAGCGCGCCCAGGATTGGAAACGGCTTGCCACCGAGGAGTTCGACGTTCTCGTTGTCGGCGGCGGGGTAACCGGCGTTGGATGCGCGCTCGATGCCGTCACACGGGGGCTCTCCGTCGGACTCATCGAGCAGCGTGACCTTGCCTCGGGAACTTCCAGTCGCTCGTCCAAGCTCCTTCACGGCGGCTTGCGCTACCTCGAGCAGCGCGACTTTGCGCTGGTCCGCGAGGCGCTACGCGAACGAGGCTTGTTGGCCTCGTTCATCTGCCCGCATCTTGTGCGACCGGTGTCGTTTCTACTCCCACTCACCCATCGTGTCTGGCAGCGGATTTACTACGGCGCCGGCGTCTTTCTCTACGACCTGCTCGCCTTGGGCCGGCGCAACCCACTCCCCCGTCACCGACATCTGTCTCGACGTACGGCGATGGAGATGGTGCCTGACTTTGACGAGGATTTCCTGATCGGCGCCATCCGCTACTTCGATGCCCAAGTCGACGATGCCCGACACACCCTGACAGTTGCCCGGACGGCGGCACGCCACGGCGCAGCCGTCGTCACCAGCGCTCAGCTCACGGATCTCTTGCGTGAGGACGACAATTCTGGTGTTGCCAAGGTTGTTGGAGCCACTGTCATCGATGTTGAGACGGGCGAGACGATCGAGGTTCGCGCCGCCAAGGTTGTGAACGCCACCGGCGTGTGGCTCGACGAGATCCAAGACATGGTCGGCGGCTCGGGGCTCCATGTCACCGCCGCAAAAGGGGTGCACATCGTCGTTCCCCGAGAGGCAATCGACAGCAACTCTGGGCTGATCCTTCGCACACCCAACTCCGTGCTCTTCGTCATTCCCTGGGGTCGGCACTGGCTGGTCGGCACCACCGATACCAGCTACGAGCTCGACCGCGCTCATCCCGCCGCCTCAGCCTCTGACATCGACTACATACTCGAACACGCGAACCGTGCCCTGCGCCGCCCGCTTACACGAGATGACATCGTCGGCGTGTATGCCGGTCTACGTCCACTGGTGTCGGGTGAAGGCGGCGATACCGCCCGCCTCAGCCGTGAGCACGCAGTGCTTGAACCGGTCCCTGGTCTGATTTCCATCGCTGGCGGAAAGTACACGACCTATCGAGTGATGGCCGCCGACACGATCGACATGGTCGTAGATGGACTCGATCGGAAGGTGCCGAAATCCTGCACCGACCGGCTTCCGCTAATCGGCGCCGACCAGTGGAGCACGTTCAAAGATGATGCGGCGAGGCTTGCCCGTGAGCACGGGCTAACTACTGGAGCCGTAGACCGCCTTCTGTGGCGCCACGGCAGCCGCGTCAACGACGTCCTCGCTCTCGTCAGCAAGGACGCGACACTCGGCGAGGAATTACCCGGCGGCGGCTACATCGCTGCAGAGGTCGTCTATGCCGCTCGCCACGAGGGAGCGCTCCACCTCGATGACGTGTTGGCGCGGCGGATGCGTATTTCGATCGAGAACGATCAGCGTGGGCTTCTTGTCGCCGAACAGGCCGCCGCTCTGATGGCACCCGAATTGGGCTGGGATGAAAACCGCACCCGCGTGGAAATCGGACGCTGGCAGACCCGAATTGATGCCGAACTCGCGGCCAACGCTGCGCCCGACGACGGCTCAGCAGACGAGTTTCGCCAGGCCGCCATGGATAGTCGAGGGCTCGCCGACGCATGACAGCCGGTGGGCTATGAAGAAACATCGGCCAAGCGCTGAGCCGTGGGCCGTACACTCAGGCCGATGGGCAGTTCAACCGGCACCCTCTTTCGGGTCACCACCTATGGCGAATCTCACGGCGGCGGTGTCGGTGTCGTAATCGACGGCTGCCCTCCGCGGCTCGCTCTGTGCGAGGCAGACCTACAGTTCGATCTTGATCGTCGTCGTCCGGGTCAAAGTCGTTTGGTCACTCAACGCGACGAGTCTGACACCGCCGAGATCCTGTCCGGCGTCTTCGGTGGCTACACCACCGGTACTCCGCTGGCGGTGCTCGTGCGAAACAAGGACCACAACTCCGGCGCCTATGACCATCTGCGCGACGTCTATCGGCCTTCGCACGCTGACTTCACCTACGACGCCAAATACGGATTCCGCAACTGGGCAGGTGGTGGACGAGCCTCTGCTCGCGAAACCATTGGTCGCGTGGCCGCTGGCGCAGTCGCTCGCCGTCTGCTCGCCGAAGTAGCCGGCATCGAAGTGCTCGCATGGGTTGATCAAGTCGGCGACATCACTGCCACCGTCGACGGCTTAACGGTCACCCTCGACCAGGTCGAAGCCGACCCCACTCGGTGCCCTGACCCTCAAGCAGCCGCTGCGATGACCGAAGCGATCGAACAAGCTCGCCGAGACGGTGACTCACTCGGCGGCACCGTTCGCTGTGTTGCGCGCCGCGTGCCAGCTGGGCTCGGCCAGCCCGTCTTCGAGAAACTCGATGCCGTCCTTGCCGGCGCCATGATGTCGCTACCGGCCGCCAAGGGCGTGGAGATCGGCAGCGGGTTTGCCGGCACCCTCATGAGCGGCCTCGTCCACAACGATCCGTTCGTCCCTGGTGCCGACGGCGGGGTTCGCACTTCAACCAATCACAGCGGTGGTATCCAAGGCGGCATCTCCAATGGAGAAGACATCGCCGTGCGGGTGGCGTTCAAGCCAACCGGCACGATCGCCAGCGAGCAGACCACTGTCACTCGCGAAGGCGAAGCCACGACGCTGGTCGCCAAGGGCCGCCACGACCCGTGCGTCCTCCCGCGTGCGGTTCCCATGGTTGAGTCGATGGCACTCATCGTGCTCGCCGACCACTGGCTCCGCCAACGGGCCATCGATGTCCTTCCACCCCTGCCGGTGCTCCCATAACGTAAGCGCAGGAGTGCAACGTCGTCCTCGCCGAGGAAACGGGAGTACACAAATTCAACTGCTGGCTACGTGCCGTTGGCGCTGAAGTGCTGGTAGTCGATCGAGTCATTCCAGTAGCCGCCCCACGACCATCCGATCGCCTCAAATGCCTGTACAACCATGTCGTCGGCGTGGATGAGGCCAGGGGTGTCTGCCTCACGATCCAGATACACCGCGCCCTCGGGCGGATCGACGGTCGAACCTCGCACCCACGGATTGATCAGCGGGTTGATGTCAACGGCGGTGCCATAGGCGTGCTGGCTCCAGCGGCTGGTGCCGTCAATGACGCGACAGTTGAAGCCGGATGAGTTGTTGGCGCGCATGGATGCCGCGTCGTCGCCCTCGAAGGCCGTGATGGGCTCCATGCGCTCGATCGGGAACCCTGCATCGTAGAGGGCTTCGAAGACCGTCAATAGGGCGTCAGCGTGATCCACATGCACCACGATCTCGCCCATTTGACGATTGCCGGCAAGATCATGGTGAGTGACAGCCAAGAGCCGAAGGTCCTCAGTAGGCACAGGACAATCCGTCCGCCACGACGTACCAAGGACATGCTCGTCAACGAGTTGGATCTCGCCGGTGAATCCTTCAGATGCCGTAGTAGTCGGAGTCAGCCCTTCAGATGCCGTAGTAGTCGGAGTCGGCAATGACGTCGTTGTGGAGGATGCGGGGACGACTGCATCCTCAGTAGATATATCGCTCAAAACCCGCTCGCCCTCTGACACATCGCCGCATGCTGAGAGAATTGCCGTTGTCGCCAACAAGAGTGCCCATCGCAAACGACACACGGCTCACCGATGGAACGGTGGCTTGGTCACTGTGGCCGCAACCTCGGTTCCGCGGACGTTGATTACCACGGCCGCGCCGTCTTCGATCGTGGGGTCAAGGAACGCAAGAGCAATGCCTTGTCCTCGAACTGGTGAGAAGTTCCCGCTGGAAACCGCACCAATTTCCGTGCCGTCGAGTAGTACACGCTGGCCTTCACGAGGCGGACGTCGGCCTTCGACCAGCAAGCCACGAAGGAGACGACGCGGACCGAGATCGCGTTCGGCCTCAAGAGCGGCTCGCCCTCGGAAGTCGCCCTTGTCAAAGCGAACAACCCAACCAAGTCCAGCCTGAAGCGGCGAGATCCCAGGGCCAAGTTCATGACCATGAAGTGGGAGACCTGCTTCGAGACGAAGGGTGTCTCGCGCACCGAGCCCCGCCGGCGTGATGCCCGCATCAAGAAGCCTCTGCCAGACCGCCGGAGCAGCCGAAGCGGGTACGGCGATCTCAATACCGTCTTCGCCTGTATAGCCGGTGCCAGCAACAACGACGGACGTGCCATCGATGTCGACGCGAGCGACGGCGAAGCGGCCTACTGCCGCGGCCTCAGCCGATACAGAAGCAAGCCGCTCGCGGGACTTTGGACCCTGGACAGCGAGTACGGCTCGACTGGACGTGACATCGACGATCTCGGGAACGAACGGACCCTCCGAAAGCGCATTGACCACTCGATCGGTGTTGGATGCGTTGGGCATCACGTCAAAATGGTCCTGATCGACCCACCACACGATGATGTCGTCGAGTACCGACGCATCTTCGGCATCAAGTAAATGGGTGTACTGCGCCTTGCCCGGCGCCACTCGGTTCAAATCGTTTGTGAACGCCCACTGAAGCGCCTCAAAGGCTCCTACGCCGGTTACTCGTACGGTGCCGAGGTGCGAGACATCGAAGACGACAGCGTCAGACCGGCAGTCCCGGTGCTCGGCGATCGTGCCGTCGGTGTAGTTGAGTGGCATGTCCCAGCCACCGAAGGGCACCATCTTGGCGCCAAGATCGACATGCTGGTCGTGAAGAGGCGACCGCCGCGGCTCAGGCGGCGAGTCGATACTTGGCATCGAGTTGCTCAATGTCTCTGCGATACAGCAGCTTCACGCGAACGTCGGGGTGAAGCTCTCCAAGTCGGCGGATCTTTCGATGCTTGGCCGTGACCAGTGACTGGCGCATAGTGGTGACCTCGATGTAGGTGTCGAAGTCGGGCAGGTAGAAGTCGGGAGTGAAGGCTGATCGCGGGCGACCGTCGTCGTCTGTGTCGAGCACAAACATGGTGGGCTCGTACTCCCACCGCACGCCGTAGCTCTCAAGGAGCGCGGCAACGTCGCGTTCCGAGTCGTGAGCAAAGATGGGGGTGGTCGCCGACACGTTCAGACGTCGTTGGCCGCTATGGGAAGCGGTGGGAGAATCGCCGCAGCGGTCTCGGGGAACAAGGTGACGATTCGATTGTCGACCTCTTCCTTTACGCCAGCGAGTGGCAGGACGTTCAGTACGCCCTGACCATTCTGCAGCAGATCGATGAGTTCTTCGCCAGTGTGGACGAGCACCGAACTGGAGCCGTCGATCACGAGGTTTGCGGAGGCGACATCTTCACCAAGCGAGTTTCGCATGTAGGCAAAGACCTTCCGTACCTGCTCAAGGCGGATACCGGCGTCAAGCAGGGCCTTGATTACCTTGAGTTCGAGGAGATCTCGGTAGCTGTAGAGGCGCCGACTGCCGGAGCCTTCAGCCTCAGCCATCGACGGGCGCACAAGATCTGTGCGAGCCCAGTAGTCAAGCTGCCGGTAGGTGATATCGACAATCTCAGCGGTTCGCTTACCGCTGAATCCCTGTTGGGTCATTATTGATGCTCCCTCAAACGACCGACAACGACGAAATTACGTCAATGTGATGTATCGAACTGTACGGCGGTCATCGCGCGAGGTCAACGACCCGAGCGAGATTGAGCGCAGACCGCGCGAACTCACGCGCGGTCTGAAGGACTCAGCACTCCGCTGACTCGCTGTCAGTCTTCGAAGTCTTCCGGCGAGATCGTGTCGAGGAATTCCTTGAACTCCTCCACCACCTCTTCAGGACCATCATCGTCAGCGTCCTCGGTGTAGCCCGCTTCGGCGATCACTTCTTCGGCGGCATAAATCGACGTGCCCGTACGAACCGCAATGGCGACAGCATCGGATGGACGCGCCGACACGACGATCGGTTCGCCACCCTGGCCTTGGCGACGTAGATGAAGTTCGGCAAAGAAGGTCTTGTCTCGCAACTCGGTAACGACCACCGCACTCAATTCAACATCGAGGTTGCCGAGCACCTCAGCGAGCAAATCATGCGTCATAGGTCGAGGCGTATCGACCCCATCAAGCGCTAGCGCAATCGCCGTGGCCTCTGCAGCGCCGATGAAGATCTGAACCGTGCGACCTCCGCCCGACCGCTCACGGAGCAGCACCATGGGCGCGTTCGATGGCATCTCAACCCGGACTCCGAGTAGCTCCATCTCCTGCATGGAACCACCCTAGACGCCGTAGAGCGCCTCCACGTAAGCATCAGGGTCTTCTGCCAAAACGTCAGTGTCGGCAGTGGCCAATACCCGCAGATTCCGATAACGGCCCTGATGATCAAGCCCGTACCCGATCACATAACGATCCGGGATCTCGATGCCAACATGGTCCAACTCGACCGGAACGACACGCCGCGCGGGACGATTGATCAGGGTGCATATCGACAGCGACCGGGGGTGTCGTCGCCCGAGTTCGCTTAGCAGAAATGCAGAAGTGAGTCCCGTGTCGACGATCTCTTCCACCAAGACCACCTCGCGGTCGGTGAGGTCGGTGGTGACATCCATCAGCATGCGAACCCGACCGGCTCCATGCGTATATGAGGTCAAAGCAACGAAATCGACAACGCTGCGAATAGACATAGCCCGGGCGAGATCGGCGAGGAACGGGATACTCCCACGTAACACCGCGATCAAAACAACACCGTCTTCGTGTCGCTCGGATAGTTCGTCGGCAAGGCGGTGGACCGTTGCCGAGACCTCGAATTCGTCGAGCAATAGCTCCAGACCAGGAGCTTCAAGTTGAGAAGTCATCAGCGTCAGTCGATCGACTCGCCGATTCCACGGCGCAGAATTGACCGTCTGATGGTCTCGCCAAGGCGGACCAACTCGTTGAGATCGTCTCGCGCTGAGGTTCGAGCCTGGCCGCCGCGCAACAAGCGGGCGCCGAGGATTTGCTGAAGCATTCCGGTCTCGCGCTCAGCGGCGACCTTGAAGATCCGAAGGTGGCGGGTCTCGAGACCGTATGCCTTGAACCGCACCGCAGCCTTGGAAACGAGTAGCGCCTCGTGATCGTAAGCAGCGACGCCATCCACGTCTGCCGATTCAATCAGGCCGAGCCGGTCGAGCTCGTTGATATAGCCGATCTCAGCTCCAACGGCGTCGGCAAGCTCACCGCACGTCATGCTGACAGATCCATCTGGAGTATCCAGCGGCGCATCGACGCTTGAGACTGGCGAACCAGTGCTGGATGCTGGCGAAGACGATTCTGTTGACGACTCTGAGTCGATTCCAGACTCGCTGAGATCGATGACGGTGTCGGCCACCGGATCGTCCTCACCATCGGCACGGCGAAATAGGGTCGGCTCCGGCAACTGACCTTGACCTCGCGGTGCTAACTCAGAGGCTGGATCAAAGCCGGCCTCTTTGAGACGACGGCGAATGACCTTGAGTGGCAGGAAGTTTTCGCTCTGCTGGGTGAGAATCCAGCGCAGCTGATCAATGTCGTCGCCATAGAACTTGCGATAGCCCGATGGCGTGCGCTCGGGCTCAATCAGGCCTTGGCTTTCAAGGAACCGGATCTTCGCGATGGTGACATCGGGATGATCTTCCTTCAGAAGGCTAAGCACCTCTCCGATCGAGTGGTGCGAGCCACTCACGTGCTTGTCCCATGAACAAAGACGAGCTTGAACTTGCCGACCTGCAGCTCATCACCATCGCTGAGCTCAGCGTCATCGACACGCTCACGGTTGACATAGGTGCCGTTCAGCGAACCGACATCTCGCACCCAATATCGCGCTCCGTCGCGCCGAACTTCCGCGTGACGACGTGAGACCGTTATGTCGTCGAGGAAGATCGAACCTTTCGGGTGGCGCCCCACGGTGACCACGTCATCGTCGAGGGCATACCGGGCGCCAGCCTTGGCCCCCTGCAGCACAACGAACAACCCTTCATGGACTCCGAACGACGAGCGGTCGATATCGATGCCGGCGGGCGACTCCAATGAGACGGCCAATGTTTCGGTGGTGATATCGACGCGCTCAAGCGGAGCGCCACATGACGAGCAGAAATTCGCCGTCAGCACGTTTTGATGACCACATTCGCCACAGACCATGTCCTCGCCGCTCACCCGTCGATAAGGGCTGCGTAGCCAGCGGCGTCGAGGAGAGCATCGAGCTCACGAGCATCGGACAATGCGATCGTGCAGATCCAACCGTCGCCGTACGGATCGGTGTTGAGCCGCTCAGGCGCATCGGCCAGTTCGTCGTTCACGGCCATGACCTCACCGCTAACAGGGGCAAACAGGTCACTCACTGACTTGGTGGATTCAACCTCGCCGAATGTGGAGCCGGCTGTAACGGACGTTCCCGTGCTCGGCAGGTCGACGTACACCACGTCCCCGAGAGCGTCTTGGGCGTAGTCAGTGATACCGATGCGGACAGAATCGCCCTCGATCTGTACCCACTCGTGGTCAGAGGAATAGTGGAGTCCTTCAGGCACGTTCATAGTCGAGAACCTATCCCAAAGCTCGGGTCGAATCGTGATCCCGTGCAACCCAAGGGAACGAAACCACTTTCATGGCCGGGTTCGCCGTTCGATGTGCCAACGATACTCAGCTGCCACAGGTGCAGCGACGGCCGGTGGGCTACTCAATCCTTTCGGCCTCGCCTAAGTCGTTGCGGTCCCGCTTGCCCTCTCGTAAAGCCGTGCGAGCGAGCGGTATGTATTGGGCCGCTGACAGATAGCTATAAATCAACGATGGCACCGCAAAGATCCAACCCAACCAGAGCCAAAGGTCAGCCGTGCTGTGATCGCTGGCGCCGAGCAACAAACCGGGGAAGGCGAAATACAGGCCGAACGTGGCGCACTTACCCCACCAGGTGACGTCGATGCGTCGACCACCGAGCGCTCCCAGCACGATGCCGCCTAGCGCAACAAGTCCTTCGCGAGCCAGAGTAACAATGACAAGCCACCAAGGAACCGACCCATCCACACCCACGGCGAGAATGCCAACGATCAGCACCGCTCGATCCGTAAGAGGGTCAATGAGCTTGCCGAACTCGCTGACCACATCGAACTTGCGGGCCCACCAGCCGTCGAGCCAATCGCTGGCGCCGACGGCACCCCACAGCCAACCAGCGGCCCAGCGGTCGTTCTGATCGAATAGCAGCCACAGGAAGACCGGCAGACACGCCAGGCGAATCAGAGAGATGAGATTAGGAATGGTGAGGATGCGATCCTCAAAGATCCCGATCTGCCGCTCTCGCGGCTCCCCGTCGGCCGAAGTCTCATCGCTCATGGTCGAGAGCCTACGATGCCGACGTGCCCACCATCTTCACCCGCATCATCAACGGCGAGATCCCTGGCCGCTTCGTGTGCCAAGACGACATCTGTGTCGCCTTCCTCGACGTTCGCCCCTTGGCCCCAGGCCACGTTCTCGTGGTCCCTCGCGACGAGGTCGACCACTGGGTTGACCTCTCACCTGACGTCGCTTCGCACCTGATGGTCGTAGCGCAACGCGTCGGGCGCGCTCAACGCGAACTTCTCTCCCCCGCACGCATTGGCATGATGATCGCCGGCTTCGAGGTCCCCCACGTCCATGTGCACGTCGTTCCCATGGACTCAATGGCTGCATTGGATTTCCGCAACGCCAACCCGAACCCGGACCAGGGTGACCTCGATCAACTCCAGACCGATCTCGCGGGCTTGCTCGGGTAAGCCGAGCCAGGGCCCGTCCGCCCGTGTGACTTAGCCACTAACTGGGGCGGCTTCCATAATGAGTTCAGGGCTGTTGTTGCCGACGTTGTTGACATCTGTTGAGACCGGATGGATCTTGATCAGCTGTGGCGGAGCGGGGACGAGGAACTCCTGAAGGGATTCGGTGTCTTGGTTGTCGCGGTCAAGCCAGACATCCCAGGTATCCGGCGCCAACATCACCGGCATGCGGTGGTGGATCTCGGCGAGTGTCTCGTTGGAATCACAAGTGATGATCGTGCAGCTGTAGAGATCGAGCGGCTCGCCCCAGCTATCCGTGTGGTTCCGGTCCTTCCAGACTTCCCAAAGGCCAGCAAAGGCCAACGGTTCATCGTCGGCCCGACTCATGTACATGGGCTGCTTCTTCTTCTGCCCCTCGACCTTTTTCCACTCGTAGAAGCCGTCGGCGGGAACGATGCAGCGCCTTCGTGCGAACGGGCGCTTGAACGAGTTCTTCTCAGCCAGGGTCTCTGCGCGAGCGTTGATCATGCGGCTACCAATCTTCGGGTCCTTTGCCCAGAACGGCACGAGACCCCAGTGAAAGGTGTCGAGGCGCCGCACGTCGCCGTCTTCGTAGATCGTGTAGACGCCCTGGGTAGGAGCAACATTGAAGTTCCCGCCCCGTTCCTTTGCCGCCTCGATCAGTTCCTCAGTCGGAGTCTGCGCGTCGAAGTACCTCGCCAGCTGGTCTGGTGGGGTTGAGGAAGTGAAGCGTCCGCACATCTTTTCGCCAGCGCTCAGGTTCGGAGGTTAGACATCAGGTCGGGAAGTCGCCGGTGAGTGTGCACGCGCCCACTCGACTGGCACCGAGGTCGAACGTCACGTCGGTGCCGATGCCACCACCGAACCGTGGGATCACGACCCCACTCGCCGGGTCAACGCGAATCGTGCCTCGGACCGTAAGGGTCTCGTACCGCTCACCGCCGTCAGCGATCATCTGGATACGCACGGCATCGGCGAAGCCAGTCCCGCCCTCGGGAAGGTCAACTTCGCCCTCGGGAACCTGCAAGCTGAGAAGGATGGCACTCGGTCCCACACAACCAATCACGGCTGGTCGACCCACGGGATCGGCGCACGGCCCGGTCGTGACCGTGTCGAGTGGGCGAAGGTCGCCGGTGACCACACTGGCACGCAAACAAACATTGTCGGTGAAACCATGTGGGCCGACGACCACAATGTGGCCGGAACCGGCGTACTGAAACAGGGACGCTCGCATTGAGCCTGGCGGGTACGGGAAATCGCTGAACGCTGGGGTGACGATGCGGTCCTCGACCGGTCCGTCGCCGAACGCAACGGCGACCGTATCGATGAGCCCGGTGGTCAGGGCCGCCTCGACCATCGGTGGCCCGCCTTGTATAGCGGCAACTTCGGGGGCTTCACCCGTGTCGGCAAATTGGATAGCGCCTTCGGTTCGCTGCTCCTCGGTGACGAATTGGTCATAGGCATAGAACCCACCCCCGCCAACGGCGATCACGCCAACAAGTGCGACAGCAATGTTGACAATGCGCTGCCTGCGCCCCGCTGCGAGCGCATCATCGACCTGTGTCTCGTCGAGCTTTTCTTGCAATGTCAGTGGCCCGAACGCTTCGGAACTCGCTCCTCCGGCGATGAGTTCTCGCCATGCGAGAGCACGGGGTTCTGGCATACGGGCAAGGATCGTCTCGAACGCATCGGCGGCTTCAGCCGAATACAGGATCATCAGCCCGTTGGCACGGGCGTGTTCGACTGGATCCGCGTACGGAACCAGCACGCGACCCTGAGCCAGGGCTACGAGAAACCGGTGAGCGATCTCATCGGCATCGGCGTACGAGAGTTCTGGCCCGGCCGGCAATCGAGGAAGACGCAGGGGTGCATTGCCGGAGCGAAGGAATCCAGTACGAACCACGAAACTGTCAGGTCGGATCTCCTCACCAGTTGGTGGTGGGAGCTCATCAGAGAGGTCGACGGCCCGATCGGGCGCGAAGGCATCAAAAGATTCGCCGCCTGCCGCTGGGTCTTGAGGAATCTCGGTGATGGGTCGAATCTAGATCGGAACGCGGGCTGGCCGGTGGCGCGTTGTGCAGGCAGTGCCAGACTACGGGATGCTCGACTCCTCGACCCCGCTCATTCTCGTGCTCGCATCAGGGTCACCGCGCCGCCGAGAGTTGCTTGGGAGGCTCGGAATCGTGCCTCTGGTTGAGCCAGCTGACCTTGATGAATCTGTCAGGCCAGGCGAGCAGCCCGCGGCATACGTCGAGCGTCTCGCCCGCGAGAAGGCCGCGACCGCGCTGCGTCCCGGCGTGGTTGTGATTGCAGCGGACACTGCCGTCGTGCGAGACGGCGAGATCCTTGGCAAACCGACCGACCGGTCCGACACAATCCGCATGCTCACGTCGATGGCGGGACGCAGCCATCACGCTGTCTCCGGGGTGGCCGTGTCATTCGTCGAACTCGGCGAAGCCCGAATTGTTGCCGGCGTCGAGACCACGACCGTGTCGATGCAAGAACTGAGCGCAGAGCGAATTGCGTGGTACGCCGACTCCGGCGAGCCCGACGACAAGGCTGGCGCATACGGGCTTCAAGGTGCTGCAAGTCTGTTCGCCGATCGGATCGAAGGCAGTGTCACCAACGTGATCGGGCTTCCCCTGGCACTGCTCGACGAGTTATTCGTCGATCTGGACCTGAACCTCCTCGATTTTCGGCGAGACACCTAGCCCGGATCAGCTGCTCCTAGTCTTGAACAGGTGACTGCTCTCGAGACTCAGTTTTCACCGAGCCCAGAACCCGAACCGCCCGCCGCTCCCGGCGAGTTCGATGCGCTCACCATCGGCGATCTTGCCGTCTGGCCGCCCGTTGTGCTGGCGCCGATGGCAGGGGTCACCAACGCACCATTTCGTACGCTCTGTCGTCGCTACGGGGCTGGGCTCTACGTAAATCAGATGATCACGGCAAGGGCTCTAGTCGAGCGACACCGCAAGTCGTTGGAGATGGCATCGTTCGGCCCCGATGAGTCACCGCGCAGCATTCAGCTCTACGGCACCGATCCGTACTCGATCGGCGAAGCCACAAAGATGCTCATCGCCGAGCAATCCGTCGACCACATCGATATGAACTTCGGCTGCCCGATGAAGAAGGTCACCCGACATGGGGGCGGTGCGGCGCTTCCGTGGAAACGTGAGCACTATCGCCGGATCGTTCGAGCAGCGGTCACCGCCGCTGGCAACGTGCCCGTCACGGTCAAGTTTCGTGTGGGTATCGACGACAACGCCATCACATTCCTTGACGCTGGTCTCATCGCTGAGGCCGAAGGCGTGAAAGCTGTGGCTCTCCATGCTCGTACCGCCAACCAGCTCTACAGCGGTCATGCCGACTGGCGTCGCATCACCGAACTGAAACAAGCCGTCACCTCCATCCCGGTGTTGGGCAATGGCGACATCTGGGAAGCCGACGATGCGATGCGCATGATGCGCTCCACCGGCGCGGACGGCGTCGTGGTTGGTCGCGGTTGTCTTGGTCGTCCATGGCTCTTCGGTGACCTTGCCGCGGTCTTCAATGGCCAACAGGTCGGCGCTCGTCCGAATCTCGGCGAGGTACTCGACGGCATGGTCGAACACGCCGAACTCCTTTGCGCATGGATGGACGAGACCCGCGGCATACGTGACTTTCGCAAGCACACCGGTTGGTATTTGAAGGGGTTTCCCACCGGGAATGAGGTCCGTCGTCGACTCAACAGCGTTGAGTCACTCGACGAGATGCGCGAACTGGTCGGCTCTCTTGACCGATCGATCGAGTTCCCCGAAGGAGGTATGCGTATGGTCCGCGGGCATTCAGGTTCGTCCAAGAACGTGCATCTACCTGAGGGTTGGCTTGACGAACGCGACGACGAGGTGGCGATGCCTCGTGGGGCCGAGGCCCTCGTCTCTGGCGGCTGACCCGACGAGTCCGTGGCCGATCAACGCTGTGAGCTCAGAAGTCAATACCCTTTTTGGCAGCAATTCCTGAGTCGTAGGCGTGCTTTGTCTTCACCATCTCTGTGACGGTGTCAGCCATGTCGACCATCCAGTCGGGCGCGTCGCGGCCGGTGAGCACGAGGGAGACCTTGGCGGGGCGAGTGCGGAATGTGGCCTCCACCTCGTCAGCATCGATCCAGCCCCAGTTGAGCGGGTAGGTGATCTCGTCGAAGACGACCAAGCGATGCTCACCTGCCTCGACAATGGCTTTGCCTTGTCGCCATGCCTCTTGAGCTTCAGCCTCGTCTTTCGACAAATCATCGCTGTCCCAGGTGAACCCATCGCCGAGCGACTGGAAATCGATACCCAAGGTGTCAGCCATCAATTGCTCGCCGGTCACCCACTCGTCGCTCTTCAAGAATTGGATCACGGCGACAGGCCAGTCACGCGCGCGAGCCCGCATGGCGATCCCGAACGCCGCCGAGGACTTGCCCTTGCCATCGCCGGTGTGAACAAGCACAAGGCTCTTCGCGACTCGCAGCCCATCGGGGCGGGGATCTTCGGTCAGTGGTTCTTCGGGCGTGTTTACGTCGGTCATTCGGGTCTCCTGAACGAGGCCAATCTATGCGGGGACGACCACGGGGCCGCCTTCGTCGTCGATGATGCGAACATTGGCATGGAAGTGCGTCTTGATCGTGTCGACGGTGAGGACGTCGCGGGCACGACCCACCTGGATCAATCTCCCCGTGTCGATCAGGGCAAGGCGTTCGCCGAATCGTGAAGCCAACGTGAGGTCGTGAAGGGTGGCGACCACGGTAAGGCCGCGCTCGTGGCGGAGTTCCTCGACCAGTCGAAGCATGTCTTGCTGATGGCCGAGGTCAAGCGCTGTCGTGGGCTCGTCGAGCAGAAGGATGGGGGTTTCCTGGGCGATCGCTCGAGCCATGACGACCCTCTGTCTTTCGCCGCCGGACAACGATCGCACTTCGCGGGTCATGAACGAGCCAAGGTCGAGTCGCTCCAAGACTTCCGCAGTGACGGCAAGGTCAGTCGGGCTGTCGGCACCAAAGGCTCCTCGGTGCGGGGTTCGACCAAGGAGGACGTAGTCGGTCACCAACATCCCTGGTGGGATCACCGGGACCTGCGGGACATAGGCAATCGAGCGGGCGAGTCCGGCCGACGAATGCTCCACCGCGCCGTCGACGGTGATCGACCCCTCATAGTCCAGCGCGCCGAGGATCGTGCGCAACAGCGTGGTCTTGCCGGCACCGTTGGGGCCAACGATGTTGAGCCACTCCCCTGATGTGATATCGAGGTCGAGACCGCGCAAGATTTCCGCACCACCCATCGCGACCTTCAGATTTTGGATTCGGATCCCGGCCATCACCACACCTCTCGGCGAGAGGACCGAAGGACCAGCACGAAGAACGGCGCTCCAAGAAACGCAGTCACGACGCCAATGGGCAACTCTGCGGGCTCTACCAGCGTCCGAGCCGCCAGATCAGCAAGCACCATGAACGCACCGCCAAAGAGCACACTCAGCGGGAGAACAATGCGGTTGCTGTTACCGAAGGCGAGACGAACTGTGTGGGGCACGATGATGCCGACGAAGCCGATGAGACCCGAGACCGAGACTGCGGCGGCAGCGCCGAGCGACGCAGCGATCACCACAGTCGCTCGAATGCGACGCGGGTTGATGCCGAGCGCGGCAGCTTCTTCGTCGCCGACCGCGAGCACGTCGAGCGCTCGTCGATGCCGGAGAACGACGATCACCGTGATCAGGAAGTACGGCAGCATGAGCATCGGTTCTGACCATCCCGACGTGGCGATGCGGCCAAGGATCCAGGCATAGACCTCCCGGAACGCATCGCTGTTGGCCTGCAGCACGTAGGTCTGGCACGCCGTCAGGAAGCTCGCTACAGCCACGCCGGCGAGCACCAGCGAAGCCGTCGACCGACCGCCGATATGGCCGGCCATGTAGGAGGCGACCACGCCGATCAGGGCGCCGGCGAATGCAACCAGCGGCACCGGGTCGAAGATTCCGGCGCCGTCGCCAAGGTCGCTGGTGATGGCAATGGTGGCACCGAGACCGGCCCCCGCGGCGATCCCAAGCAGATATGGGTCAGCCAGAGGGTTGCGGAAGGCGCCTTGGTACGCCGCTCCGCTGAGCGAGAGCGTGGCACCAACAAGCACACCGAGCACCACTCTCGGCAGGCGAATCTTTTCGATAATTCCCTGATGGATCTCAGAGAGACCAGAATCGATTTCGACTCCGGGGAGTCCGTTGAGCAACTCGAGAACTACCCGGTGTGGCGCAATGTCAACGGGGCCGATCGTGAGGCCGGCCATCACCGCTGCCAACAGAACAAGGATGCCAATCACGATTTGACGTCCCGACAGACGCGAGACCGTGAGGGTTTCGGGAGTGTTGGTCGCAGTCATGATCGGTCGTCGCGGCGATCAGGCCCCGGCGTCCCGGAGCGCGCCAGCGATGACCGCCACGAATTCGACGAGGCGCGGGCCCCAGCGAGACGCGACGTCGTCGTTGAGCTCAATCACGTTTCCGTTGACCACGGCGCTGAGGGCATCCCAACCCGGTCGCTCGGCGACGGCTGCGGCATTCTGCGCGCAACAAAGAGTGTCGGCCAGAAAGATCAGGTCTGGATCGGCGTCGACCAGGTACTCATCGCTGAGCTGTGGGTAGCCGAACGACATACCGTCCGCATCGGCCGGGTCGGCCACGTTGGTCAGCGCGAAGAGTGCGTACACCTCACCAATGAACGTCGCACTGGTCACGGAATACAGCGAGTTGTCGAGTTCGTGGTAGAAGCTCAGGCCCGATGCGTCTGGAGCATCGGCGAGAATGTCGTCGATCTCTGTCTGCATTTCGGAGATAAGGTCCGCCGCCTCGGCGACCAGGCCCGTGGCTGCCCCCAGCGTTTCGATCTGGCTGTACACGTCACTGAACGATGCGGGCCCGTCCTGCACGACAACCGTGACACCGAGGGATTCGAGACCGGCCTGAAGATCACCATTGCTCGACATGACGACAAGGTCTGGTTCGTAGCCGATGATCGCTTCGATATTGGGGCTCCATGCCTCGATATCAGTGACCGGGGTGTTGTCCGGGTACGTCGAGAACGAGTCGACGGCGACTACACGTTCCCCGGCACCAAGGGCGAAGAGGGTTTCGGTGGCCGTCGGCGAGATCGAGATGATCCGCATGGGAAGATCGACCTCGTCGGCGCTGGCGTCGCTGTCGCTGTCACTGCCGCATCCGGTCACGGGCAGAGCGAGAGCAAGCAAGAGAACAAGAAGGCGTTTCATCGAGATATCTCCTTTGGGCTCGAGGTTCAGGCACGAGCGACAAGGATTCCCGGTCGCACGAGCCGTCCCTTCCTCGAGGGCGGTTCGTGACATTCGAAGCAGGCGATCGGACTTGTTCTCCCACCGAGGCGGGAGACATAACCGTTGCGGGACAGCGCCGGGATCTCACCGGACTTCGCTACTGCGAACAGAGGGGAGTGTACGCTCAGGTATGGCCGAACCGGTCGCTAGTGTCGCGAGACAACTCTGACTCTAGGAGGTGGACATGACACGACGACTGACTGAATTCAGCCATGGTGCTGGTTGAGGCTGCAAGCTCGCCCCCGGCGAACTGGCGCAGGTCGTGCGCCGCCTTTCACCAACTGATTCCCCTGACCTTCTTGTGGGCGCTCTGACCGGCGACGATGCCGCCGTCTGGCGTCTGTCGGATGATCGCGCTCTTGTGGTCACCGCCGACTTCATCACGCCGGTGGTTGATGATGCGCGCGATTGGGGCCGCGTAGCCGCTGCGAATGCGGTGTCCGACGTCTATGCCATGGGTGGTACTCCCCTGCTCGCCCTCAACCTCGTGTGCTGGAACACCGAGGAGTTGTCCAACGACCTGTTGGGCGATGTGCTCCAGGGCGGCCACGACATCGCCCGCGAGTGCGGCTTCGTTATTGCCGGTGGGCACACGGTGGATGATCCCGAGCCGAAGTTCGGCATGGCGGTCATCGGAGAGGTCCATCCCGACCGGATGCTCACAAATACGGGCCTACGGACGGGTCAAAGGCTCATCATCACCAAGCCACTTGGGATTGGCGTGATCACAACCGCGCTGAAGCAAGGGGCCCTCGACACGCCGGAGGGAACTGCGGCGCTTGATGCAGCCGTGGCATCGATGACTCGCACCAATGCTGCAGCCGCCCAGATAGCGGTCGCCGCAGGGGCCACCGGCGCAACCGATGTCACAGGCTTCGGCCTACTCGGGCACGCCGGCCGCATGGCTCAGGAGTCCGAGGTCGACATCGAGATCTCTGTCGCGGCTGTGCCCATTATCGCGATGGCCCGCGATCTCGCAGTCGCAGGCATCGTTCCCGGCGGTACCGGTCGCAATTTGGGCTGGGTCATGGAATGGCTCGATATCGATGACGATGTCGATGACATCGACGTGACCTTGCTGGCCGATGCCCAAACCAGCGGTGGTCTCGTCTTCGGCGTTGATGCCGACAAGGTGCCAGCGGTGCTCGGCGAACTGGCCGCCGGGGGGCATATGGCGGCGGTGACCGGCACGGTTGTCGACGTGGGTCGTGGCCGTATCCATATCACTCGGTGACGAGTGTTTCCGGTGGCTGACCCCCTCATGATATGGGGGTGCGATGCCGATGGGTTGGGGTGGAGTTCATGCGTCGACCATCCTTGATCCGACTAGTTCATGCGTCGACCATCCTTGATCCAACTGGGGAAAGGGTTCGCTGAATGACCAGCGTTTTCACGATGCATTCAGGTAGTCAACGCCGTGTCTCGGCCCTGATTGCGGGTGCGGTTGTCGCTGCGCTTTGTAGCGCTGTTCCAACCGCGGCGCAGGGCCAAGGCGGTTACACCAGTTCAGCCGCATCGTCGCTGACCGTTGTTGGCGAGAAAGACGTCTCGGGAAACCCCAACGTCGGTGTTGCACAGTTCGGCGCGCAAATCGGTGTCGATGAGACCGATGTCGGAGCATTTTTTGTTCAGTTCGAGTCGCCGTTGAGCAAAACAGACCGAGATGGTCTTTTTGCCGCCGGTGTTACGTTCGCTCAGGCGATCCCGCCCGCCACCTATCTTGTGCATTTGGGTCCGGGGGCGATGGAATCGGTAGCCAGCCATCCTGATCTGGTCGGGTTCACGCCGGTTGCTGAGAGCGACAAGCTCTCGCCGTCGTTGCAGGCCGAGGCGATCGCTGCGGATGTAACACGAAACGCAGCCGACGGATCTTCGGTGACTAGGTACGGCGACGTTCTCGGTCATGTGGAGTTCTTTGTCGGCGCTGATCTCACCGAAAGTGTCGCTGCGGCGACGAACGCGGGCCTGACCGTGTTGAATCCTGATCGGCTCACCCTGGGGAAATGGCTCAGCGTTGAAGGATCGCCGGCCGCGTTGGCTTCGCTTGCGACCAACCCGATGATTGTTGCGGTCAGCGAAGGAAGCCGGTTGCGCACCACAACCAACGCTGTTGCCCAAGGCCTGAGCAACTCCGACGTTCTGCAATTGGACGGGCTTACTGGTGATGGTGTGGTTGTCGGAATCTGGGACGGTGGCCCGATCGGCACAAACATCGGTGAACACCCCGATCTTGTCGGTCGGGTCACCAACCATCAAGGATTCGGGACAGACGATCACGCCACCCATGTTGCCGGGACCATCGCCGGTGACGGGTCAGGAAATGCCGCCGCGGAAGGAATGGCACCCGACGCAGAACTTCACCTGTGGGACTATAACGGTGACCCTTACGCCGAGATGGAAGACGCCTCCAGCGCCGAGGGAATCACCATCAGTAATCATTCTTGGGGCTATTGCACGGGGCGACATTCGTGTGGAGGCTCTGGTTGGGCCGGCGAGGAAGGATTCGGGGCCTACGACGTCGAATCCCAGTTGGCCGATGCGGTCGTGATCACCACCAACCAGATCCTGGTCAAAGCAGCCGGCAACGACCGAGACGACTGTGGACCCCAGTTGGGAGATCCCGACAACTGTGATGGCGTTCTCGCTAGTGACGGCGAATACTACGACAATGTCAGCGATTGGGGGAACGCCAAGAATGTGATCACGGTCGGAGCGATCAACGACGACGGTGTTTCGATCACGTCGTTCTCGTCGGCGGGTCCCGCCAACGATGGCCGCATCAAGCCTGACGTGGTGGCCAACGGCGCCGGACTGCTTTCGACATGGAACACGGCGCCGTACTACGCCACAATCAGTGGGACGTCGATGTCAGCGCCGGTCGTCACCGGGATCGTGGCCCAACTCGCCGAACACTACGCAAACCTGAACACCGGCGCCGACCTGCCACCTGATCTGGCCAAGGCGTTGCTGATCAACACCTCCACCGACATCGGACGGTTCGGCCCCGACTATCTCTACGGCTACGGCTTGGTTAACGCGTCCGCCGCCAAAGACCAGATCTCGCCCGAGTTCAACCGCAGCGGATCAGTCGCCCACTCCGAAATCGACGAATATGTCGTCTTCGTCGCCGCCGGCACTACCGCTCTCGAGGTCGCTCTCAACTGGATCGACCCCTACGGGGTCAAAGACGATCCGGCCGCCGACATCGTCAACAACCTTGACCTGGAACTGGTGGCCCCCGATGGCACCGTCCACTACCCCTGGACCGGACCCGGACTCGCCAACCCTGGCAGCCTGTCAACCCGAACCGGTCCCAACACGATCGACACCGCCGAAAAAGTCGATGTCGAGAACCCGACGGAGGGCGGATGGATCATCCGCATCACGGGAACCGGAATCCCCAGCGGACCCCAAGCATACGCGCTGGTCACCTCCTCAGCCTTGGTCGATAACAACGACATATTTTACAATGCCGAGTCGATCGGCGGACCATACGCCACAACGAACAGCACCAATACCGGGTTCACAACCGAACCAGCCGAACCCGCTTGCTTTACCGCTAACTCCAATTCCGCGTCGGCGTGGTGGACATGGACCGCGCCCACCTCGAACACTGTCACCCTCGACACCTTTGGTTCGAGCTTCGACACCGTGCTGGGGGTCTATACCGGCAACACGCTGGCCACTCTTGTCAACATTGACTGCGAGGACGACACGAATACATCTGTTCAGTCGTCGGTGACCTTCGAGGCAGATGCAGGGACGACGTACCGCATCCAGGTCTCCGGGTTCAACGACGCGGGCGGAGACATCACGTTGAACATCACCGGTCCACCGGGCGCCCCAACAAACCCCGAAACGGCGTATGGCGACAGTCAAGTGACCGTGTCATGGACTGCCCCTGCCGATGATGGGGGTAAACCGGTCACGGGGTACGCGGTGTCGGCGTCACCGGACGGCGCCACCTGTGTGACCGCATCAACATCGTGTGTGGTGTCTGGACTCGCCAACGGCACCGAATACACATTCACCGTCGTCGCGACCAACACCAAAGGAGATAGTGCCGCATCTGCTGAAGTGTCGGCGACGCCGTCGATGGTGCTCAGCATCGCGGAGATCGGTGTTGATTGCAGCGTGGCACAGCCGCATCCGTTTACCGATATTTCGACCAGCTCGTACGCCTACGACTCGGTTGGGTGCATCTATGCCCTTGATGTGACGACCGGGATCAGCGCAACCGAGTACGGCCCCGCCAACACCGTCACCAGAGAACAAATGGCAGCGTTCCTGGCCCGCTTCTATGAAACGGTCACCGGCAAAACGTGTACCGGAACTCATCCGTTCACCGATATTTCAACCAGCTCGTACGCCTACGACTCGGTTGGGTGCATCTACGGCCTCGACATCACAACCGGGATCAACGCAACCGAGTACGGCCCCGCCAACACCGTCACCAGAGAACAAATGGCAGCGTTCCTCGAACGCTTCTATGAAACCGTCACCGGACAAGAATGTGCCGGCGATCATCCGTTCACCGATGTTCCCGAAACGTCATACGCCTATGACTCGGTTGGGTGCATCTACGGCCTCGACATCACAACCGGGATCAGCGCAACCGAATACGGCCCCGCCAACACCGTCACCAGAGAACAAATGGCAGCGTTCCTCGAACGCCTCTACAACACCCTCACCGGCTGAACCACGATAGCAATCCGCCGAGGCGTGCCACACGGCCAGGACGCACCAGCGTTGCGACCTAGTGGGCGTTACTCCCCGAGTGCAGTTCTAACGGTTCCGGCGAGCTTGCGGATCAAGGGCTCGAAGTGCTCGAGGGGATAGGTCTCAGCATCGGGATCAAAAGCCTGCTGGTCCCAGTCATCGGTGAACTCGACACACAGATCGAACCATGACTCGTCCTTGAATCGGTCTCGTAGGTTCGTGGGCACATCGAAGTGATGGTAGTAGTGCTTGCCCTGGAAGTCCTGGTGATTCTTGATCGACTGGTACACGTCGTCACGCACATACGGGCGAATGATCTCGGCCGATATTGAGCCATGGTTCGGCACCGAAACGGCCTTGCCGATGTCATGCATCAGCGAGCCGAAGATCATTTCCTCGTCGGCACCAGCTTTCTCGGCCATGGTGGCAGTCTGGAGGCAATGCGTGAGTTGATCGGTGATGAAGCCATCACTGATCTCGCCGAGCGACTCCAAAAGCATGATCATCCGATCAGCAACACGACCCTGGTTTTCGTTCGTTGTCTTGCCGATGACCTTCCATTGTTCCTCGGTGGATTCGTCCATCCGGCGGAAGCTGTCTGGGTTGACGTCAGCGGGTTGAGTGGGGTTCTCGGTCACGGCCATGGTGCACTCCTCGGAAACGGCGTGTGCCCACAGTACAGGGAGAGTCAGTTTGGAAGGGAACCTGGGTCGCAGCTGATCGTTTGCTTCGGAATGGCCGCAGTCATTCTTTCACCCGATACATCACCCGTCGATTGTTGGTTCGCCAATGACGTCGGCAGCTACCAGTTCATCGATTTCGCTCGTCGAGAGGCCGGCTGCTGCGAGTACTTCACGCGTGTGTTCGCCAATTGCCGGTGACGGGCCACGAGGTCCGACATCGAGCCCCTCAAACCGCATCGGGGCGCGAACGGTGCGATACGGGCCAAGGTCGCGATGCTCGACTGTCGGGAAAAGACCTATTGCCTCGGCCTGCTCATCGACGGCAACCTCATGCAGTCCCAGAACCGGGCCCCACACGATCCCCGCATCATCGAAAAGTGCGCCCCACTCGTCCCTGGTCCGGGTGACAAAGCGTTCATCGAGCAGGCTGATCAACTCTTCCATGTTGTCGAAGCGTTCCTTGGCCGTAGCGAACCGATCGTCCTCAACCAGGCTCTCAAGACCCATTGCCCCGCACATGCGAGCCCACGCTGCTACTTCGATGTTGTTGAGAACGATCCAACTGCCGTCACCACACGGAAACCGATTTGCGCTTGCCACGAACAGTTCGGTACGACGTCGCCTACGCACAGGCGCTCGGTCAACGGCTGTTGTCGCAAAATCCGAAGCTTGCGTCCATACCGCTGCTTCGAACAATGATGTCTCCACTACCTGGCCCTCACCCGTAGCCTCTGCGACTCTCAAGCCCGCCAGGATCGCCGCCACCAACGCAATGCCGGCAGTGTGGTCTCCTTGTGCTGGACGCGCATTCGGAACCATGCCCTCGTCGCCTTCGCGCATGGCGTCATACAAACCGGATCGTCCGAAGAAGGCAGTGACGTCATAGCCGGGTCGACGGGCGTCGGGGCCGTTCGTTCCGTACCCGGTGAGGGTGGCATGAACAATGCTTGAGTTGAGCGCCATCAACGACGCCGGATCGAGGCCGAAGCGCTCTTGACGATGTGGCAACAGGTTGCACATGAACACCTGCGCTTGCCCGCAGAGTCGCTGGGCAAGCGCAGCGCCTTCGTCAGTGTCCAGGGCAACAGCGATCGACCGCTTGCCGCGATTGTCGACATCGAATTGAAGGTCGTAGCTCCGCAAGCCACCGTCGACCTTTGCCGGACGGAAGTTTCCGCGAATCGGATCGCCACTGAGCGGCTCGATCTTCACCACGTCAGCCCCGAGATCGGCCAGTATCGCCCCAGCGCTCGGGGCCGCCATGAAACTGTCAACGGCGACAACTCGGACGCCTTCCAAAGGTGCTCTCATGACCCCCAAGTGTGCTCCGAGATGCGATCAAACGCCGAACCGAGATCGACGACTCTCCAGCACAGGCAGCGCAGACGAGTTCGGTTCGGCCTCGATTCCGAACATCGCTAGTGTGCGACGATGGTTAACGGCTTCGATGTAGCAATAGTTGGTGGTGGAATCGCAGGCGTGTCCGCCGGCGCCCACCTCTCTGAGGCGGGGCTCTCCGTGGTGTTGCTGGAAGCCGAGGCAACGCTCGCTCACCACACGACCGGCCGGTCAGCTGCGCAATACCTGGAGAACTACGGCAATGACGCGGTCCGTCGCCTCACCCTCGCCAGCCGTTCATACATGGAACATCCGGGCGAGTTCGCAGACGGCTCGTTTCTGGGTAGCCGACCGTTGCTCAAGGTTGGCCGAGCAGGGCGAGTCGCTGAACTGCAAGCTGACGTCGAACACGCCAAAGAGTTGGTGCCGACCACGACGTTCGTCGATGGTGACGAGGCGAGACGGATCCTGCCGATTTTGCGTGCCGACATCGCGGGAGCGTTGTACGAGCCCATGTCGATGGATATCGACGTCGCCGGACTCCACCAAAGCTATGTGCGCCGTCTACGGGCCGGCGGCGGCGAGATCCGACCATCGTCTCGAGTTGTGGGCCTGACCCGTACCGGCGACAGTTGGCAGATCAGCACTGGCACGCAAGAGCTTGCCGCATCGATCGTCGTCAATGCGGCCGGGGCGTGGGGTGATCTTGTTGGTGCAGAGGCAGGGGCCGCCCCACTCGGTCTTCATCCGCTTCGCCGCACGATCGCGATCGCCGCGATCTCCAATGATCATGATCCTGCTGATGTCGCCCGATGGCCGCTGACATCGTTCGAACCAGACTCAGGTCCGATGGTCGGCTACTGCAAGCCGGAGCCCGGCGGACTCATGATTTCCCCTGCTGATGAGACACTGTCAGAGCCGTGCGACGCAAAACCTGAGGAACTTGACGTTGCGCTTGGACTGTTCAATCTCGCCGAGTTCACCACACTTGATGTGCGTCATGTCCGCTCGACCTGGGCTGGTCTGCGAACCTTCACGTCAGATCGCACCCCGGTCGGCGGGTTCGATCCGGAGATCGACGGCTTCTTCTGGCTCGTCGGCCAAGGCGGCTACGGCATCCACACGTCCGAGGCAATGGCGCTCGCCACCACAGGCCTGATTGTCAACGACTCATTCCCCGCCACCCTCAGCGACCGCGGTCTCACCACCGCCGACCTCTCCCCCGCCCGCCCGACCCTCGGCGGACCCCTCATCGAAGGCCACTGAGGCGCAACGCATGCTCCAAGAGACGCCAAAATTCGGCGCTGTCTAGGCCAAGGATCGACGCGACATGACGATTCTCTTTGCACTCTTGACAACCGCGTCAATCGGAATTGGCGAGTTTCTCGCTGGTGGACTGACCAAGCGAGCACGAGCAAACGAAATCACCTCAACCATGTTCGGCGCAGGGGTCGTGCTCACAGCCATCGTTGCGATGGCCTGGCCCGGCAACCCAACCGGAGACGATCTGGTTCTCGGCGGGCTGGCTGGTATTGCCAATGGCACCGGCGTTCTGCTGCTCTACGTCGCCTACTCGCGCGGGTCGTTGCGATCTGCTGCGCCGGCTGCTGCGGTAGTGATGTCGAGCGTCCCGATCGCCTGGGACATCGCCGTGGCGGGCACGACTCCTTCGCCCCTGACCTGGGTCGGCATCGTGCTGGGCGTGGTGGCGATTGCCCTTTCTTCCTACCAACGCGACGGTGACGACGACAGCACAGGCCTGGGAATCGCGCTTGGCGCGGGTGTGGTGTTCGGGGTGTTACTCATCCTTCTCGCAGAGATCGGCGAGGAGTCCGGGGGGTCACCAATCCTCGTGCAACGTTGCGTTGCGTTCGCTATGGCTGTGCTCGTCACCCGCTTGACCGGCCCACGAATCTTTCCCGCCAACCGAGCCGACCGGACAATGGCGGCCGTCATCGGCTTGTTCGCTACAGCAGCCGTCGTCCTCTTCGTCCTTGCGCTGCAGGCGGGCGGGAGTTTGTCGGTAGTTAGCGTGATCGGCTCGCAATACGCCGGCGTTGCGGTTCTACTCAGTGTGGCGTTACGAGGTCAGCGCATGTGGTGGTGGCAGACGCTCGGGCTAGTTGGTGCGAGCCTGTCGGTGGCGTTGATCACCATCGGCTAATGCTGGCAGCACGTGCTCGGCAACCGAACGAATCACTGCTTCCTTCTCCGCGAGCGGCGGGAGAAGGACCAGTTGGTCGAGTCCCGCCTCGTCCAAGGCCTGAATCCTGTCGATCAACTGCTCGCTGGTACCAACCAGGCACGTTGCATCGATCAACTCGGGCGTGATGAATGGTTCTTCCTCCGGAATCACCCAACAGTTGTGACCCTCATGAATTCGCTGATGGCGTCGTTCCGGCGGCGTCTGCTCGACGAGCGCCACATAGTCGTCCCAAAAGTCGGCGAGATGCGCTGGCGGGCGTCGTCCGAACTGGACGACTTGTTCGTACAGATAGTGAACGCTAGCGATCGCGAACGCGCCGGTCTGGCGACGAACTCGCTCGCTGTCCAGTGACTCGCCGTCCTCGAGAACCAGCATCGTGGTGAGCGTGGCGACCGGGAACTCGTCTCGACTGATCGTGCGGCCAACGTCGGCTCCGGCTGCCTCAATTCGAGTCCGCAGCATCTCGACGGCCCCAGGATCCGGCGGCACCGACGTGATGAGCCCGTCGCCGCGCCGTGCGGCAATCCCAAGTGCCTTCGGGCCAAAGGCCGACACATAGATCGGCATCGGTTCGTCGAAGCGAACGAACCCTTCGTTGGGCATGAGGTGTTTCACTGGTGCGGTTCGGCCACGGAACGTCAGGTCAGCCTCCTTCCCCGCCATCAGCGGGCGCAGGGTGCCGAGATAGTCGTCGAACTCGGCGAGAGGCATCGGCTTGTGGCCCATGATCCGCATGGCCGTGTTGCCCGAGCCGATTCCACAAAAGACCCGGCCGGGAGCGATCTCGTTGATCGTGGCGTGAGCCGCTGCGGTTACCGGAGCCGGTCGAGTGGCCGCTACCGCCACACCCGTGCCGATACGCATGGTGGTGGTCCGGTCAGCGATCAACGCCAGGGTGGCATAGACGTCTGACCAGATCATCTGGCTATCGGCTGCCCAGCAATGCGTGAATCCGAGCTGTTCTGCTTCCACGACATAGTCGACGTCGCTTGGGCGAGAGGCGAGGCAGATACCGAACTCCATGGTGCCGTTCTACTTCTGAAGCGCCGCCACCACCGAATCAGCGTCTTTGCGGTGCACCTTGGCCACTCCGAACCCGAGCTCCGCACCGCCGTCGAGCGTCAAGACGATCTCGGCCAATGTTTGGCCGAACAGCTTGCTCTTGCCCATAGCGACGCCGGCGATGTCTGAGAGATCGACCGCAGCGAGGATTTCCTTGGCTTTACCCAGCGTCGACAACGCGATCAGCACAACCCGTCGATCGGTCACGCCCACCAAGACCTGAACAGCGCTGCCAACATCGACTCCTGCGGCGTTACGTTCGGCTTTACCTTCTTCGGTCTGACTCGAACCAGCTTTCTGTCCGGCGATCATGCCCGCTCCGAGGAGTTCCGGGCTCACTCCCGCAGCAGCAACCCCGCCCGCGGCGCTCAGAATGACCTCGTGAACGGACCCTCTCGGCATCGCCTTCGAGGCAGCCACCAGCGCCTCGCCTGGCTCCAGCACCGCGGAACATTTGCGCTGCACTTTCTCGATGTTCATGACTCAACAGTAGGCGAGGACTGTCGGTTGTGCTGCGGCAACAGCAGGTACTCGGCGATGGGGTTTAGCCGAGATGTTTTAGGCGTCTTCACCGCATTTGTGACAGGACTTGTGACATCTTTCGAGCCGACTCAGTCAGACATCAGGACCCGGTAGGTCCGCGATAAGAACGCGGCCATTTGGGCGCGGGTCATGACTTGAGCGGGCGAGAAGGTGACGGATGAAGTGCCAGTGGTGAGCCCAAGCTGATAGAGACATCCCACTGGTCCGTACCCATAGGAACTGGGAGAGACATCACCGAACGGATGACTGCCAGTGCAGCCGGAACTCGTCAGCACCGAGAGCAGTCGCGACAAGAATGCAGCCATCTGGACGCGGGTCACGGCAGCGCCGGGTCCATACTCGGTTGCGCTAGTGCCGGTGGTGATGCCGAGTGCATAGATGCATCCGACCGGCCCGTGAGCGAAGGAGTTAATGGCAACATCGGTGAACGGATGATCTCCGGCGCAGGTCTGGCCGGTGACCGTTTCGTAGAAGCGGGCCAAGAACGCGGCCATCTGGGCGCGGGTCACGGGGCCGCCGGGTCCATAGGCGGTTGCGTTGATGCCGGTGGTGACGCCGAGGTTGTAGATGCACGCCGTATCGCGTTGAGCATCTGCGCTTGCGGAAACATCATTGAAGGGATGCGCGAGCACTTCTGAGCAATCGACCCCGATCTCCTCCCGGAGGCGGATCAATGTTGGGGTGCCGGTCACCGGGTTGGATTGCTCACTGTTACCAGCAGAGTTGATGGCGATGACGGTGAACGAGTACGGGGTTCCGTCGGTCAAGCCTTCGACAACACAAGATGTCTCGGTCGTCGTGCATGTTTGTGAACCCGGGGTGGCCGCCACCGCGTAGCCAGTGATCGGAGCACCACCATTGTCGGTCGGGGGCTTCCACGACACCGTCACCTGGCCCTGTCCGGCGACCGTCGTGGCCTTCAGCGGTGCTGATGCCACAACGGCCCCCTCAGCGGTTACTTCCTGGGCGGGAAACGGAACTACACCCTGATCGGTGACAACGGTGATCCTTACGGTGTGAACGGCGCCAGGTTCGATTCCCGCCAGTTGCACACTCGGCGAGGTGGACGACGTGTCAATGTGTACCTCGTTCCACAACGAGCCAACGAATGACTCGACCCAGTCCACATAGTTCGACACTCGGGTGTAGACGCCGGGATACGAGGAATCGGCGCAGCCGAAGCCCCAACTGACCACCCCGGCGAGATACGTCGCTCCGAAGCGCTCGACAACGACTGGCCCGCCGCTGTCACCCTGACAGGAATCGGTTTGCGGCGCAGCGGCGCAGAACATCTCCTCATCGAAGACCAGACCCGGACCGTATGAACCGCATTGCTCATCCACGTAAATGGTGGCCGCTTTCAGCCGGGGGCTGACAGAACCGCCCGATGATGTCGTGCCCCAGCCTGCGACCGTAAGAGGTGAGCCATCTTCTAGCCCGCCGATGACAGAGACGTCATGCAGCGGAATTGGTGTCGCATTGTCCAGATCAACTGAGTCAGCGAGATGAACCAGCGTCACGTCGTTGGCCAGCGTCTGTGAGTCGTAGTCAGGGTGTCGATACACGGAATCGACGACCGTCACATGCGAAGCCCATTCGTCTCCGCTCAGGTCGTACGCGTCCTCCCAATACTCCAATCCGTAGATGACGTTGTCGCCGATGGACGGTGAGCAGTGAGCCGCAGTGACGATCCAGTCCGGGTCGATGATGGTGGCGCCGCAGCCCGAAATCTTGGCGATGTGGCGGGTGGCGTCGATTCCCGGGTAGTAACCCCCCACGATCTGCCCGTCGATGGCATCGGCTTGGTCCGTTTCGCCCGACGCGGAAGGGTCAGATCCCACCCGGTACTGGACGTGGTAACCGATCACGGCAGCGCCATCGGTGAGCGTCGTCCACGACAAGGTCCCGTCGCTGGCCAGTGTGACCTGGTTAACGTCGACCGAGAATGGCGTGACGGCCGCGGAAGGTAGGGATGGTTCGCTGGTCCCGACGTCGTTGGTCGCCGTGACAGCGAAGGCGACGGGCACACCGTTCGCCAGCCCCGTCACTTCACATTCAAGTGGGCCCGAGCTCCACGAGCATGAGTTGGGGCCTGATGTGGTGACCACGGTGTAGCCCGTGACGGGTGTCTCGTCGCCACCGATGGGAGCATCCCATGTGACGATGGCCGATCTGTCGTCAGCAGCGGCCACGACACCGGTCGGAGCGCCGGGCGCTTGGGGTGGCATCGACTTCACGATGAGGCCGGGGGCGGTGACCGAGGCGAAGGACTCGCCGCTCAGAAGCAGCCTGCTCTCGTGGGCCACTGCCGCCTCGATGAGGGCATCGTGGGAAATCGACAGGCTCTGATCGCTCAGAACCACATCGGCGACCAGTTCGATAGCTCCTGCTCCACCCGAGAACTCGAGCGACACACAATGAACAGCACCTGAATCTTCTGTGGCGTCGTCTCTGATGTGTAGTTCCCAGACGCCGGCCGTTGATTCGCCGTCGAAGGCTGAGAGCGGTTGTTCCGGCTGCCAAGAGCCCGAGAACGGGGCTGTGCCGGTAGAGATCTGGTGCTCTGAGTTATCACTGAACACGGTGAGGTCGGCGTCACAGTCCGTTCCCGACGATCCGAAATCGTTGCCAGACGATCCCCTTCGCTCCACGAGTATCACCTCGGTTCCCGAAGGCGAGATCAGGGTCACGGTGAGATCCCAGAGGTAGGTGTGGTCCACACGCAACCCGACGATCAGTTCTTCGAGGGAAGTTTCGGCGGCGACCGCTACTGGAATGACCGTTGTCGTGTGGTCGCTGATTGCATTGTCCGGGGCGGTCGGTTCGACCGCAGCTTGCAGAACACTCGCAAGATGCAGATCAGCGGTGACCGCTTCGTCACCGTTCCACTCCCAAGAGACCTGAAGCGTCTCTCCCGAGATGAGCACAACGTCCTCGGCTGGGCTCAGGAACTCTACGCTCGGCGCGAACACCGTGAGGTACAGGATCTCTCGGCCGAGCTGATCGGCAGCATCGGTCGCCTCTGCCGAGATCCGGAGCTGACCGACATCATCGGCGGTCATTGTGAGTGCTGGTCCGTTGGCGACGACGTCCCCATTGCCATCACGCCAAACAATCGACGCCGACAGATCATCGCCATCCACCGACACCGCAGACGCCGCGAGCGTCAGCTCAGTTCCGACAGCGACCTGACCATCTTCGGGCGCTCCACTGATGATCACAGTCGGGCCATCGCCGATGAGTTGGAGGGCCTGGTAACCATCAAGGGCAGCCCCGGACCGCACCTGCGCGAACGCCGGGGCTTGTCGGCCACCGTCCATCAGCACGCTGATCACCTCGATCGGCGAGAGCGACGGATCGCTTCCGAGTACCAGCGCGGCGACGCCGGCGGCATGGGGCGAAGCCATCGATGTCCCGTTGAAAGAGCTGTATCCGGTGCCCGGAACCGACGACAAGATCGACACGCCGGGTGCGGAGATGTCAACCGAGTTGACGCCATAGTTGCTGAACGAGGCCAACTGACCCGAAGAGTCATGGGCGGCAACACTCAGAATGTTGTCTTGAGGATAGGCGGCGGGGTATTGCGGAGAAGTATCGATGTTTTGTCCGGAGTTGCCGGCTGCGGCAACGAACAGGTGGCTACCGACCACCGCGTCGAGCATGGTGGCCATGGCACCGCTGTACCCGCCTCCTCCCCAAGAGTTGTTGGAGATGGGGGCACCATTGTCAATGGCGTATTCCAGCGCTGCGAGTGCGTCGGACGTGTAGCCAGACCCACTCGCATTGAGAAATCGCAGGGCCATGATCCGAGCGTTGTCGGCAACGCCGGCAATTCCGACCCCATTGTCTCGAACGGCGGCGATGGTGCCGGCCACGTGGGTTCCGTGGCCGTTGTCGTCATTGGGGACGGCATCATCTTCCACGAAGTCCCACCCGTGAATGTCATCAACGTAACCGTTGCTGTCGTCGTCGATCCCGTTGCCGGCGATTTCGCCGGGGTTTATCCATATCCGACCGGCCAGATCGGGGTGGTTGGTGTCGACGCCGCTGTCGATGACGGCGACGACGACCTGTTGGGCATCGGTGGAGGCCTGCCACGCATCCACCGCGTTGATGCCGTGGGTGTCGAAGAGTCCCCACAGGTCACCGGCGTGGGGGTCATTTGAGGTCAAGACACCGGCGGACGGTTCCGCGACTTGGACCGTGGTGTCGAAGTCGGCTCGGAGCACAGCGGGATGCGACTGGAGAATGAGCCGCGTCTTATCCAGGTCGTTCAACGTTTCGAAAAGGTAGAGATCGGATTCGCCGAACCGGTGAACTAGAGAGCCATCAACATCCGTCAGAAGCTCCGCTACCTGATCGTGGTCTGCAGCGGGGCGAAAGGAGACAAGAAGCCCGAACGGGTTGCGCTCAACGTCATCGCCATGCTCGAGGAACGCCCTAGCAAGGCCTTTGGCGTAGTAGCCGGATCCATCAAGTGGGAGCCCCTCATCACGGGTGGCCCCGGGTTCAGGAATGCCCTGCTCCAAGTCCGATTCGAGAGCGCCGCTCGGGGCGGCGTTAAACAAGACAGAGGCGACAAGTGCCAAGACGACGGTCAGACGAGTCGCGACAGACCCATTGACCCTCCTCGGATTCTCGCACCCTAGTGACATGACCATTGCTCCTCGGTAACGAGCCACCGCTCTTGTTATAACCCACGATGCCTCTAATAGGCGATGTTTTGCCTGACGAGGCCCGCTTTGCCGTGCTCAACGCTGCAACACCCGGTCAATGCATGCTCTCGTGGACACCGCGTGCTCGTACTCGGCTATATCGAACCAAATTGCCGTCGACTTGAGGACCCATCGACCCCGGGAGGTCTCTAGTCAGAACCTGGGCACAGCAAGTATTTGACCCCCCAACCCCACCAGCCAGTGTCAGAATTGTGACGGATCTCGTACTTGTCGGTGTACAGCACCAACCCGCCGAAGAGTTCGTCTTGTTGCATGGGGACGCCGACAAGCTCCTCGAGTTGCTCCGCCGTCTCGGTCACATAGTTGCCCCACGAGATGACGGTGCCCGAAGGCTGGCGGTCCTGGTGAGCGCCCACAAGGTGGTTTGCCTCCGGGAACAACACCGGCGCCGGGAAAGGAACCGCCCACCCGTCGGCTGTCCATGTGTTGGTGATCCACCAGCCGACAAATACCGGTTCCGAGTCGTCGGGCCCCGATCGGGTCATCTCGACCTCGACAGGGCCCCATGCCGCGGTTTGTTGCTCCCCGTCACAGCCCGCCCACTCACCATTGAGATCTTGCGTGGGTTCGCCGAACCCGCCGATGAGTCGCTCCATCGCCTCATCCATCGCCATCCCGGTGGTGACGCCGCACAGATCCGCGCTGATGACCAGGTCGCAAGTCGGTGCGCAGTCGGTGGGAAACCCGGCCGCTTCCAACGCAGCCAGATGGGCTTTGCGGGTGCCTAGGCCGTAAAGCCCATCAGCCTCGATCTCAAGAAATTCTTGCAGCTCTCGTACCGCCCCAAGTTGGGTTTCGCTCAGTCCTGGCTGAGTCCACTCGTAAGGGTCGCACAAGAACGCCACCTCTGAACCAACCACTGGATCAATCGTGGTGGTGGTCGCCGGTGCCGCAGTGGTGGATGGCACGGTGGTGGAAACCGCCGGTTCGGAGACGTCTTGTTCAGACGTGGCCTGCGGGCCGCTCGGACCGGCATCATCGGAATCGTCAGCACATCGCACCAAGAGCAGTCCGCCCAGCAATAAGACCACAACGACTAGCAGCACCATCACGATCAAGCGCAGCCAGTCTCTGTCGGCTGGGATCATCTCATCGAAATACGGCTCGTTCATGATCACACTTTCTTCACTACGGCCTGTTTTCGACGGCGGCCAGCGCCATGACCTTAACCCATCCCCTCTCGCACACTGCCAACCAGTATCGCTCGGCCACCGAAATGCCGAACCTGCCAAGGGCGGACGCCGGGTGCGCGGTCGCTCAATGAGGACGACGGCAAACGATGCGTCGACTATTCGATCACATACATCGCGTTTGTGTCGGTGTAATCGGAGAGCAAGGTCACACCGGACTCGTGAAACAGCACGCTGTCTTCAGTGTGATACATCTCATGCCCATCGGTCGTGATGTGTTCGATCTGCATGACCATGTTCGGTTCAGTGAGCCGATCGTCTTCCATGGTGATGAACGGCCTGTCGTGGATGCCCAGCCCAATACTGTGACCAAATCCAACCACCTCGAGACCTGCCGGTAGTTTCGGTCCGGTGATCTCTTTCATCTTGGCCGCAATCTCGTCCATCGCCTGACCGGGACCCAGCCAATCGATCACCTCGTGTTGGCCCTCGGAAAGCGCACCATACACACGTCGTTGTCGGTCACTTGGAGGCCCGACTACCGCCATCCGCACCAGATCCGAAACGTAGCCGTCAAACGATCCGCCATAATCGACTCTGATGATGTCTCCATAATTGACCGGGATCTCCTCCCCCAGGTGATGCCCTAGCGGGGTTCGAGAACCAGCCGCCATCACGTTGGCGAACACGAAGTCAGCACCCAACTTCGTGATCGAGTACCCCATTCGATCAATGATCGACTTCTCCGTATCACCGGGCCGCGCCAACTCGTACGCATTCGCGATCGCTTTCTCGGTCTGCACGGAAGAAAAACGCAACTGTTCGATCTCCGCTGGAGTCTTGACCATCCGAATCTCATCCATGACGTAGTCGCAGCCAACCAAATCGGCCTTCGGAAGACGGCTGCGCAACTGATCGGCGTGATACGAGGCCAAATAGAGCGGTTCGTAGCCAATTCTTCCGCTGGTCACGCCCATCTCGGTGAGGACGTCATGGACCATCTCCATCGGATACGGGTTGAAGACCCCATCAAGCAACTTGTAGCCGCGAATATCCTCGATGAAGCTCATCTGCCCGTCGCTGGCCGCCCGCCGATCCGGCACCACAAACACTGGATCACCTTCCCGAGGCCAGATCACCATGCAGATCCGGTCGGGCAGAATCCGCAAGTCGAAGTTGTAGAAACCGGAGCAGTAGACGACGTTTTCCATCTGAGCCACAACGACAGCATCCAGTTTGTGTTTCGCCAGAGAATCATAGATTCGCTGCTTGTTCGTGAATGCAGAACGGTCTTTGAGCGTCATCAACTCTCCTCGTTTTGCCAGGGTGAACGCCCTGGCCGACAGCGACCTCCGAAATCGGCTTAGGGCAAGTATTTCACCTTTCGTCAACCCAGTCCTCGGCGTCCTGCTAAACGGTGACGGTGCAGCCCATCGCGTATTGCGTAGAGCGCCGATCCACGAAATCGACGCACGCCAAAACGGCGAGAATCCCTGCCGTAGCAGGGATTCTCAGGGGTCGGGGGCCCGACATGCGGGCCCCAGTCAATATGGTCGGGCTGAGAGGATTTGAACCTCCGACCTTCGGTCCCCCAGACCGACGCGCTAACCAAGCTGCGCCACAGCCCGTGAGCCAGCGATGGTATCGCACCGGCACCAGCCTCCCACCCGGCAGGACCGATCTCGATACGGGCGTTCCGTGAACAGCCCGGTCCGACGTTAGAAGAGCAGTAAGACGCCTTGAAATGCTCGCCAAAGAAGATACGCGCCTGCTACGGCGACCCCTACCCAGAAGTGCCACGGGGTCTTGTACACGATGGGTTCGTGTTCGATGCCAGGGGTGCCTTCGAGGGTTTCGCCACAGTCGGGGCAAGCGCCGTCAGCGCCGACCGACGTCGGGGTCCAGTTCTTCTCGCAGGGGTCGCACCATGGCACGGATCGAGGCTAGAGCTGCACGTACCGATCTGTGCGTGAGCGACACAAAGTGTCGCGAACTCGCCGCGAGTTTTAATCTCGACGGATAGCCATGATGGCGGTGTCATCGTCGATCACTCCACCGGCGTGATCCTTGGCCTCGTCGAGGAGGGCTTTGCAGAGCACGTCGGGCGGTGCGTTGAGTTCACGTTCGGCCGTCTTGATGATGCGGTCTTCGCCGAACATCGAGCCTCCCTCGCGGGCTTCGGCAAGACCATCGGTGTACATGACGACAAGGTCACCTGACTCCATCGCTATCTCACGGGAGAAGTACGACCCGTTCGGATCGAGCATCAGAAGCGGTCCGGTGGAACGCAGAGGCACGACACCATCCTCCTTGAAGAGGAAGAGCGCCGGGTGGCCGGCGGAGGCGTAGCGCAACGTGCCTGCCTCGGTGTCGAAGACGACGACAGCGGCAGAGATAAATTCTTCGTCACGGTCAGAAGAAGCGAGCTGCTCGTTGAGCTCTTCGAACGCTTGGGCAGGATCACGGAACTGCCGGAGAAAAACGCGAAGCAAGTACTTTGCTTGAAATGCCGTGATCGATGACTCGATGCCGTGACCGGCAACATCGCCGATCACTGCTGCGACACGAGTGGGACCAACACGGTGGAAGTCGAAGAAGTCGCCAGCCATGAGGCCTGAGCCGGCCTGATAGACACGACCGGTCTCGAAACCGGAGAAGTCGGGGATCTCCTCGGGAGCGAGGCGTGCGGCCCATGCCTTCGGCGCGAGCTGTTCTTGCTCAAGGGCTTCACCCGCGCGACGTTCGAGGTCGTAGCGGTTTCGTGCCATTCGTGCTTCGCGCACAGAGAGGCGGGCCCACCAGAGTGAGGCGAAGGCCGGGAGAAGGATGACGCCGAAAACAGCCATCGACTCAGCAGTGTTAAGGAACGCAGCGATCCCTGCCGCAGGCGCGATCAGGCCGTAAAGAATCGCATCATGGGACTCTTTGCGGTACGCCGCGAAGGCGAGCGAATGAGCTTCGATGTCGGTGGATGGGTCTGCCTCGACGAGACGGACCACGCGATGGCGTAGCCGAGCGGAGCGGACATAGACCGCGGCGGCAGCAGAGCTGACCACGGCGATAAGGATGAGTAGGTAAACAGACACCGTGTTCTCCTCCCTGGAGATATCGGTTTAAGAATGCTAGCGGGGTATGACAGCGCGACCCATCGCGGGTCCCGGAATTAGCCAAATGGCCGATTAGTCGTTACGGCGTCGTACTCGCAGCTTGATTGGTGTGGCGCCAAGGTCAAACGCCTCACGAAGTGAGCGTTCCAGATAGCGCATATATGTGCTCGGCAGTTCGCGGTTGGCAAACAAGGTAAATGTCGGCGGGTCGGTAGCGCCCTGGGTGGCGTACATGACTTTCGCCCCGTGCGGTGCGGGCTGAGAGGACTGAGCGGCGCGGATGATCTGGTTGACCTGGCGGGTCGGGATACGGGTCCGGTACGCGCCGACGGCCTCCTGCAGCGTCGGCCAGAGGCGATTCACGCCCTTGCCGCTCAGTGCAGAAATTCGCAGCACACTGGGCTCGCCGAGGAAGCTAAGCTTTCGCTCAACATCTTCACCAATCTTGAGGCGAGCCTCCGTGCCGAGTAGTTCCCACTTGTTGAGCAGAATGACGATCGGGCAGCCAGCGGCGTCTACACGCTCAGCGAGACGCTGATCTTGATGGGTGACGCCGATGGTGGCATCGATCACGAGCAGCGCCACATCGCTGTCGTCAACCGCCTTTAGCGCACGAACGAGCGAGTAGTACTCGGTGTCCTCATCGATCCTGGCCTTGCGGCGCATGCCGGCCGTGTCGACGAAGCGAATCGGGCCGGTGATGGTCTCCACGATTGTGTCGATGGCATCGCGGGTGGTACCGGGACGATCGTGCACAACGGCACGCTCCTCGCCGATCAAGCGGTTGAACAGAGTGGACTTGCCAACGTTCGGGCGGCCAACAAGCGTGACGGAGAACAGTTGCGGATCGTCCGATACCTGTTCAACCAGCTCGCCGTCGCTGCCGTCGGGCAGAAGCTCAATCAGAGCGTCGAGCAGGTCGCCGGTTCCCTTGCCGTGCAGGGCAGAAACGGGAAATGGCTCACCCAGGCCGAGTCCCATGAATTCCCAGATCGAGATCTCGTGTGACTTGTCGTCGACCTTGTTGGCCACGACAATGACATGCATGTCGAGCCGTCGTATCAGGAGCCCGATCCGCTCGTCTTCCGGCGTTACACCCACGGTGCTGTCGACTACCAGCATGACGACATCGGCGTCCGCCATGGCTTGAACAGACTGGGCCGAAACTTTTTCGTCGAGATCATCGCCGTCGGCAATCCAACCGCCGGTGTCGAGCAGGGTGAAGTTGTGACCCAACCACTCGGCGTCGACGGCCTTTCGGTCGCGGGTGACGCCGGGGCGCTCTTCAACGATCGCCTCGCGGCGACCGAGGATGCGGTTGACAAGGGTGGACTTGCCGACGTTGGGACGGCCGACAATCGCTACAACTGGCAGGCTCATCGTCGCTCCAAAGCGGTTCGTAAGGCGGCACCGTCGGTGGAGATCACCTCGACCGGTCGCGGAAGTTCGTCGACCGACATGCCGTCGAGGAAAACTCCTCGACTCAAACAAACGTCAGGAAGAAGATACCGGTGCCCTTCGGGTTCCGCGGCAAGGACCCGGGCGATATCTTCACCGACCATCAACCCGGTGACGCCGATGTTGCCACCAAAGAAGTCGTTTGGAACCGCAAGCACCCGGGCGTCGTCTCGTCCGCTGGCCTCAATGAGAGGCGCCACGACCGGTGCGCCGAGGGTGCCGGTAAGCACTGCGATCGGAACTGAAGGGCGTGGAAGCAGCGTGACGGGCGTGGAAACCGGCTCGTCCACGGGCTCGGCGCCTACTGAGACAACACTGGCAGGCGAATCGATCCGTGGCGCCCGGTAGCCGTCGGCGGGTGCGCCGTCTACCCAAGCAAAAAACCCTGCACGGGGGCCAGTGGGCTCGGTGACTGACGGGTCGTAGAACTCGGCTTCAAGGGTGCGGGCCATACCGATCCCATCCTCGTGCATGGGGAATCCGTCGTAGCTGTCCGCGTCGGGGAAGGGCCGCTCAGCCATCAGGTAGTACTCGTCGGCGGCATACACGAGTCGTCGGCCGACGGTGGCGAGGAATGTCTCCTGCCACTCGGCCACGAGATCGACCACCCGCTGTGCTTCAGACACCGTGTGCTCCCGCATCCGGGGCTGCTTGGAGAACTTGGAGATCCCGAGCGGCACCACGCAGATGGTGGTGAGTTCGGGGAATCGCTCGAGGACGCCGACAAGAGTGTCGTCGAGAACGTCGGCGTCGTTCACCCCAGGACACACCACGATCTGACCATGAACTTCGATGTCATGGTCGAGAAGGGCCCGAAGCCAGCGCAACGAAACCGCACCACGACGATTTTTCAAGATGTCGGCGCGGATCTCAGGGTCGGTGGCATGGATCGAGACGTTGAGCGGCGACAGTCGCTCGGTGATGACCCTCTCAAGGTCGAGTTCGGTAAATCGGGTGAGCGTGGTGAAGTTCCCATAAAGGAACGACAACCGATAGTCGTCGTCCTTGAGGTAAAGGGAGCGGCGCATCCCTTTGGGCAGTTGATGAATGAAGCAGAACTCACAATGGTTGTCGCAGGTCTGCACCTTGTCGAACAGTGCAGCATGGACTTCGGCGCCAAGGGGCTCGCCACCATTCTTGGTCACAACCACATCGAACCGCGTGTCGTCACGCTGCACGACCAGGTCGATCTCCGGCTCATCGGTGAGGATCTGCCAGCGAATCACGTCGCGCGGGATCTCGCCGGCGATAGCAAGAATCTCATCGCCAGGTTGGAGACCCGCTCGCTCGGCGGGCGATGACGGCTCGATCGCCACGACACGCGGAGAGGACATCTCTTTAGGCTACCGCGCTGCCGTAGACGGTCCGCGTGACGATTCAATGCCCCCGGTTGCACATACATCTATTTCATGTATTCTCATGTTGTATGAAATGTTGTGAACCAACTAACGCTACGGCCAGCCAGCCATGAGCGGTATCACCGTTTCTCGGCGCGGTGATCGCATCGTCGCCATCAAGGAGGCAGTAAGCGGCTCCGAGCGAGCGGCGCGCCTACTCCTCGAGGCTGAGGTGCTCCAGCGGGTCAGCCATCCCGGCGTGGCGGAGTACGTCGAGCACCAGACCGATCCGGTTATCCAACTCGTCACCATGTTCGCGGGCACCGACACTTGGGAGCGGCAACCGCCTGCAGGGCTCAAGGCGGTACGAGCCCTGGCTGTGGTTGCCTCGGTACTGGCCGATCTGCACGAGGCCAAGATCGCGCACGGCGAGCTAGTGGCTGCCCACATCATTCGCGGATCGGACCAACGCCCCGTTCTCTGCGGTTTCGGCCGGAGCACTCCCCTGTCACCCGAGTCCGAGTCAGCAGACCTCAACGCTCTCGCGACCTTGCTCGATGACATGACCGAGGCTCTCAACGACGAGCAGCGAACTCACGTCGGCGCCATCAGTACAGATCTTCGCCGCGACTCCCTCTCAGCTCGCGGTGCCACCGGTCGCCTTGATGCGCTCCTGTCGAACGAAACACCCGCGACTCCTGCGAGACAGTTGAGCAGAGGTGTTCTTGCTCTCGTCGCTGCTGCGAGTCTTGGTGTCGGTGCCATCGCTCTCGCGTCGACGACCGGCGGCAGCGCAGCACCCCCGTTCAGCGCCCTCCCGTCGACAACGAAAATGCCCGTAGCGACGTCTCTTGTTTACACCACCACCGCCACTGTCCTGGTCCCGCCGGCGGCCGGCGCTCCAACGCTTGTCAACCAGGGACGACGATACGCACTCGGACAGCCCGGCGATGTGGCCATCGTCGGCGACTGGGACTGCGACGGCACTAAGACGCCCGCATTGCTGCGACCTAGCACCGGGGAGATCGCTGTCTTCAGCGACTGGCCCGCGCCAAAAGATGGTATTGCCGCTCAGCACGTCCTTGTCGTCGATGGGGCCCGCTCGCTCGAGATCGACGATCAAGACGCCTGCATCGTGCTGCGTGTTCGCACCGCCAACGGATCCGTCCTCATTCCACTGGAGTCCATATGAAACACCACTCACCTCCTACCATCCCTGTCCGCACGGGCGTTGCAGTCACGCTGAGCGCGTCGGCTGCGATCGCCATTCTGGCGACGCTGCCACTCGCCTCACCCCCGGCCGATCCGACACGTGTTGTCGACTGGTGGAGCCAGGCCGGCACTGCCCAAGGCGCCGTCGCCCTGGTGCGAATTGCAGGAATCGCCGCCGCCACCTATGTGGCTGTCGTGGGGGGACTGGTCACGTTGTCAGCTCTCGCCCGCCTCCCCCGACTCGCACGCACCATGGCGCGCGGATTGCCAACCGGGATTCAACGATCACTGGCCGGTGCCACCATCGCCGCTAGCACCCTCTCCCCTAGCTTTGCTGCAGCCACCCACGCCGACCCACCACCGACGCCGATCGTGTTGTTCGACATCGGCCCCGCCGATCCGGGGCCAGCGATTATGCCCGATGACCCGACGGATACGACACCCGTCGTCGACCGCGTGCCTAGCGCAGCCGACTCGCCCAACGCCACGGAAGACGCGCCACACACCACCAATACGTGGACGGTGCAGCGGGGCGACCACCTTTGGAGCATCGCCAAAGCCACACTGACTGATCGCTCCACAGACGGCGAAACACCGTCAGAACGACAGGTGGCGCGCTACTGGCAACGACTTATCGCCGGAAATCGTGGCGCAATAGGGGCTGACCCCGATTTGATCCACCCCGGAATCACGCTTGTGCTGCCCCCGGCGTGAACGCTTAGGGAGAGTAGCGGAGACCGAGCGTGTTGAGGCGTGGCCCTACGCTCTCAATGCCGGTACCCAGAATGGCAGCCAGGGCCTGAACATCATTTTGACGAATCGTGAGCATACGACCGTTGAAGTCTTGGCGCTGCACCTGGATCATCGTCAAGTAGCGGCCGAGCATCTCGCTCTCAGGACCGGACAGGGCTTCGATCTTGGTGAGATCGATGGTGATCGACTCACCTTCGCGGAGCGACGAACGTTCGGCGAGATCGATGATCGGGTCGCCCTCTGGCGACACACCAAAGCTTGAACCAGAGTCAGCCGGGAGCAACTGATCGACCGGCACGTTGTAGAAGCGCGCTAGTCGTTGGAGTCGAGGCACCGAGATCGCCCGCTCACCACGCTCATAGGCACCCAAAACCGATGCTTTGAATTCCTGCTTTGAGGACGATTCGACTTCCTGCAGCGACAGGCGCTTCTGGCGCCGGATCGCACGAAGACGTTCTCCAACCCGCCTGCTGTACTCCTGCGTCATGTTGATTTCTGACACTCGTCTACCTCTTGGTTGGGCTTCTCTGCCACTGCGATACCACGTCTAGCGACGGCCTGGTGACTTACCGTGGCTGAAGCGTAGGTCAAATTACCCGGAGCTTTCAACCATCGAACGAATGCCCTGAAACTCGTCGCGAAGCCCGGTGTTCGCGTTGCACTTGTTGTCCAACTAGTGCGAACGACTTGCGACCAGGACGACGCCGGCACAGATCGCCGCTGTCTCTGCTCGAAGCACGGCATCCGACAGTGCGATTCGGGGAATCGAGGCGCCCCGTTCGTCGTCATCCCATCCACCCTCGGGGCCGATGAGCAGTGTCGTCTGTCCATTGACAGGCGCTCCCCCTATATCGGCCATGGCGGCGCCACCAAGTTCAACAACCCCGGCAAAGTCGGTTACGTCGTGCACGGTTGGGATCCACGCACGGCGACACTGCATCACGGCTTCACGAGCGACACGGGAAAGACGCTCTGCATTGCGCGCAGCTTTGCTGGCATCCCAACGCACCACTGACCTCGCCGCGACGAACGGCCAGATGTCGTCAACACCGAGTTCAGTCAACTTCTGCACGACCAATTCGGGGCGGCCACCCTTGATCAAGGCAAACGCCACGCCGAGTCGAGGGGCGGGCGGGGCAACCTGACAGCGCTCCCCGACGGGCGTCGGCATCGAACCCCAATGAAACGGTTGCCAGCCACCGCGACCATCTCCGATCGTGAGTGGGTCACCGTCCCGCACCCGCAATACGCGGTCGAGATGATGGCGGTCGTCAGCGCAGATGTCGAGAACGTCGAGGTCATCGACAAGTACGTGTGGGCCGTGGGATCCGTCCGGAAGCGGATCGCCAGTGCTCATGAGAACGCTGACTTGATCTTCGAGAACAGGCCTTGGCCTGGCTCGGCAATCTCCTCGCCTCGAGCAGCAGCGAGCTTACGAAGCAGTTCTTCCTGAGCATCGTCGAGGTCGTCGGGGATCTCGATGACGATATTGACCCGTAGGTCACCCCGCCCCCTCCCCCTCACGTGGGGCACGCCATGGCCCCGCAGTCGGAAGACGGTGCCAGATTCGGTGCCAGCCGGAACCACAAGATCCTCGGTGCCGTCGAGCGTCTCGTACGCGAGGTGGGCGCCGAGCACCGCCTGCGTGAACGGGACGTAGAAGTCATGGACAAGGTCGTCGCCGTCGCGGTGAAGGGTGGCGTGGGGGCGCACACGAACATGGACGTAGAGATCCCCGTTTGCACCGCCACGGGGTCCGGCTGCGCCACGGCCGGAGAGTCGCAGCGTGGAGCCATCGTCGACGCCCGCTGGCACCTGCACGGAGTACGTTCGCTGCTCGATGGTGCGGCCCTGAGAGTCGCATGTAGCGCACGGATCCTCAATGACATGGCCAAGTCCACCGCACAGGCCGCAAGCGCTGGCGGTAACCATTTGGCCAAGCACAGACTGTCGAACACGACGTACCTGGCCGCTGCCCTTGCAGTCAGAGCAGGTCACCGGGGCGGTTCCGGCCGCCGCGCCTGAACCATCGCAGTCTTCGCACCGAACCGCAGTGCGGACGGTGACTTCCTGGTCGGCGCCGAAAACAACCTCTTCGAGATCGAGGTCGACCGTGGTCTCCAAGTCCTCGCCTCGAGGCGGGCCACTCCGACGCTGGTTGCCCTGACCGAATGCCGAGCCGCCGCTACCGCCGAAGAATGCTTCGAAGATGTCGCCAAGGCCTCCATTGAACGGATCTCCACCTGCGCCTGGTTGATCGGTTCCGAAACGGTCATAACGGGACCGGCGTTCGCTATCGCGCAAAACCTCGTAAGCCGCGCCAACCTCCTTGAACCGAGCTTCAGCCGCGCCATCGTTTGGATTCAGGTCAGGGTGATGGGTGCGAGCGAGCTTCTTGTAGGCGCGCTTGATTTCCTCGTCGGTGGAGTCACGCGCCACACCAAGGGTTTCATAGTGGTCGGTTGCCATCGATCAGCCTTCGGTCAACGCGCGTTCAAGGCGCTGGCTCACGACGGCTACCGCCGAGAGCGCCTGGGAGTAGTCCATTCTGGTGGGGCCAAGGACCCCGATGGTGCCGTCGGTAGAACCGTCGATGCTGAACGGTGCCAGCACCAACGAACACTCGGCGAGAGAACCGACACCGGTTTCTTCGCCGATGGCGACCCGCATCCCCCTGTCGAGCACATCGCGGATCAGGGAAACCACCACGATTTGTTCTTCAAGGATTGAGAGCACCTTTCGAACCTGCTCGACCGCCTCGAACGCGGACGCCATGCGCGACGCACCGCCAACATAGAGTTCGGCCTTGCGACCAGCCGCGCTGAGCGCAGCGATTGCCGCATCGAGCAGCTTGTCGGATTCGTCGTGCACGACTGCTTGATCAAGTTCGCTCAACATCTTGCCTTCAATCGCTTGAGCAAGGCGATATCCGGCGTCTTCAACGATCTCAGGTGTGAGTTCAAGAGCCACTTCAACAGTGCGTTTCTCAATCACACCATTGGACAACACGGCCACCACCATGGCGATATGGCTCGACAGGTCGATGATCTGGGCCGAGCGAACGGTGGCTTGCTCGACACTCGGGCCGACGACGACAGTGGTCCAGTCGGTAAGAGAGGTGAGTAGTACTGACGTCTGGGTGAGCGCAGTCTCAAGCTCGCCGTGCACACCAAGGAAGAAGTCACGCACCTGGGTTTGGTCAACGGTGTCAACGGGGACGTCTCTCGACCGGAGTATGTCGACAAAGAAGCGGTACCCCTTGTCAGTCGGAATACGTCCTGCGCTGGTGTGGGGCTGTACCAGGTAGCCGGCATCTTCCAGCGCCCCCATCTCGTTGCGAACGGTAGCTGAGGAGACCTCAACGCCAGGAGCGGCAGCGATCCGCCCGCTACCAACGGGCTGGGCGGTTTCGATGTATTCCTGAACGACGGCTCGCAGGATCACGGCCTTCCGCTCGTCAAGCATCCGCCCAGGCTATTAGGTCCCTGACGATTCATGCCCACGTATCGGTCTCGGATTCGTATCGTGCCCGCTGGCGGGGAGCGGAGGAGTCGATGGGAGCGGCCGCTGACTCAGTCGTCGAGTTGCAGGGCGCTGATGAAGGCTTCTTGCGGGATGTCGACGCGGCCGATCGACTTCATCCGCTTCTTGCCTTCCTTCTGCTTCTTGAGCAGCTTGTTCTTTCGCGTGACGTCGCCGCCGTAGAGCTTGGCGGTCACATCCTTGCGATAGGCCTTCACCGTGCTGCGGGCGATGATCTTGCCGCCAATGGCAGCCTGGATCGGTACTTCGAAGTTCTGGCGCGGGATGAGTTCCTTGAGCTTCTCGGCCATCTTGCGGCCGTACTCGTAGGACTTGTCCTTGTGTACGATCGAACTGAAAGCGTCGACCGGATCACCGTGTAGCAAGATGTCGACACGCACCAGGGCATCAACCGCGTAGCCATCGGGCTCATAGTCGAGGCTGGCGTAGCCCTGGGTGCGGCTCTTGAGTTGGTCGAAGAAGTCGATGACGACCTCGGCGAGTGGGAGCCGGTAGTGAATCTCGACTCGCTCGGGCGAAAGATAATCCATCTTCAACATTTCGCCGCGTCGGGTCTGGCACAGATCCATGATCGTGCCGGTGTAGTCGGTGGGGGTGAGAACGCTGGCCTTGAGATACGGCTCCGCGATGCTGACAATCTCCGCAGCGGGCGGAAGTTCGGATGGGTTGGAGCAGACAACTTCACTGCCGTCGCCCTTGGTGATGCGATATGCCACTGACGGGGCGGTGGAGATGAGCGTGAGTCCGAACTCGCGCTCAAGACGTTCGCGAACAATTTCCATATGGAGCAGACCAAGGAAGCCGCAACGGAATCCGAATCCGAGAGCTCCTGATGTCTCAGGCTCGTAGGTGAACGATGAGTCGTTGAGGCGAAGCTTCTCAAGCGAGTCACGCAGGTCTGAGTACTCATCGCCGTCAATCGGGTAGAGCCCCGAGAACACCATGGGCTTTGGCTCTTTGTAGCCGGCCAGCACTTCGCTGGAACCCTTACGATCGGTGGTCACGGTCTCACCAGAGCGGGCCTCGCCCACATCCTTGATACCAGCGATCAGATACCCGGTCTCGCCGGGGCCAAGTGAGTCAACCGGCGTGCTATCGGGAGTACGGACACCGATCTCGTCGAGATCGTGACTAGTGCCAGCGTGAAGAAACTTCAGCTTGTCACGGCTGTTGAGCACGCCATTGACCACGCGAATCGACGACACCACACCGCGGTACTGATCGAAATGGGAGTCGAAGATAAGTGCTTGGAGTGGCTTGTCGGCGTCGCCCTCCGGGGCCGGGGTTCGCTCGATGACGGCGTCGAGCACATCGCCGACGCCTTCACCGGTTTTGGCGGAGATACGCAGGATGTCTTCGGCAGGGATGCCCAGCACATTTTCGATTTCAGCCGCATAGCGATCCGGTTCGGCGGCCGGAAGATCGATCTTGTTGAGACAAGCAACGATCGCTAGATCGTTCTCCATCGCCAGATAGCAATTAGCGAGGGTCTGCGCCTCGATGCCTTGAGCGGCGTCGACCACCAGGATCACGCTCTCGCATGCGGCCAGCGAGCGACTGACTTCATATCCGAAGTCGACGTGACCGGGCGTGTCGATCAGGTTGACGACATTTCCATGCCAGTCAAGACGAACCGATTGCAGCTTGATCGTGATGCCGCGTTCGCGCTCCAAATCCATCGAATCCAGGTACTGGGCGCGCATGTCCCGGGCGTCAACTGCGCCGGTGAGTTCAAGCATTCGATCGGCCAGAGTGGACTTGCCATGATCGATGTGCGCGATGATCGATGTGTTGCGGATTCGCTGGAGGTCCATCGTGTCCTGAGGGTACCGACCCAAGCACCTGTCGAGAGGGTGCGATCTGGTGCCGTAGTCCGATATCCTGCTTAGTCGGCCAGTCCAGGCCGTGAGATCGCATGAAGCATTAGGAACGTCGTGGCAAACATCAAGTCGCAGATCAAGCGCAATCGTCAAACCGAGAAGCGCAACCTCGCGAACCGTAAGACTCGCTCAGAGATTCATACCCGCACCAAGTCAGCTGAAGCCGCGCTCGACGCTGGCTCCGATGATGCTGCCGAGACTGTCCAGGCCGCTATCAAGCGCCTCGACAAGAGCGTCGGCAAGGGCATCATGCACAAGAACAAGGCTGCTCGCAAGAAGAGCCAGCTAGCGAAGCGTCTCGCCCAACAGGGCTGAAGCGCCGCACATACGCACGCTTCGAACGCCGGGCCTTCGGGCCCGGCGTTCGCCGTTTTGCTACCGGCGGCTGAGGCTTGCCAGACGGGCGACCAAGACCTCGATCACCAACTCTGGTGGCCAGTCCTTGGTGCCGCGGAGATCAAGATCGGCTGCGGCGAGCAGGTGAATGGCTCGGCTGAGCTTTTCAGTGCCGAGCTTCTTGCTCTGCTGCATGGCCTTTTTTGCTGGGAAAGGCGAGCCCTTCATGCCGAGCATCAACGCCGCTTCCTTCTCGTCACGCACGCCGGCACCATCGAGTCGCAGCATGTTGCTGTAGCGCTTGTGAAGCATGGCCATCAACCGGAAGGCCGACCCGTTGCGATCAGAGGGCGATCCTGAGTAGGGAATCAGTCGGGGAAGGATCGCCAACGCCGCCGCCACATCGCCTTTGTCGACGGCATCGTCGAGCGCCCATGGCACCGTCGATCCCTTCTCACCACCGAACGTAGCCACATCGGCTGCGGTGGCGACCGCTCCTTCGCCGAGCGCGCCCTCAAGAGTTCGAACCAAGCCGACGACTCGGCTGCGGTCCTCACCCAAAAGCTGTTCGACCGCACTCACAGCCGATCGATCGAAGTGGATCGTGGATGATGCCAGTTGGCCGCGCAACCAGTCGCCGGCCGCCTTCCCCTTCGGCGCCGCTGTCTGGATGACCTCTGCCCCGGCGAGCTCGGCCGCTTCCTTCACTGCTTTGGGCAGCGCTGGCATCCGGTCGACCTTCGGCTCGATGCCTCGCTCCCATACGAGCACGAGATCAGTGGTGTCGAGCGGCCCACCGAGGAGACCGACGATCGGGCCGTATTCGTCTTTACGAGAGAACCGACTCAGGTGGCGAACGACCACAACCCGTCGATCGGTGAGAAATGGTGGCGTCCTGGCGGCATCCAAAACCTTGGCCGACTCCCACAAACCATCCTCATTGCGATAGTCCATCTCGGTCAGGAGTTCGAGCATCAGGCTGCGATCTCCGTCACCGACAAGATCGTCGATCGCGGAAGTGACCGCTTCACCGACGAGCACAGGGTCGTCTCCCACGATGAGCCGTACTACCATGTGGTCAGTCTCGCCTGTGTTGAAGGATCTCGCTCATCATGTCAGCGAGGCGTCGGTTTCCCTTCACATCGTGAGCTCGCAGAATTCGACAACCGAGGGCTATGCCAAGCGTGTGTGCCCCCCATGTGGCCTCGCGGCGTTCGCTGACTACGGTTCCGGCGAGTTCACCAAGGAACCCTTTGTTTGATGCGGAGAGAAACACGGGAAAGCCCAGATCAACGAGGTCGTCACTGTGACGCAGGAGCTCCAGCGACATTGCTGGCGTCTTGCCGAGATCAAGACCGGCATCGACCATGATTCTCTCGTCGGGAATTCCCGCGGCTCGGGCCCATTCGGCTCGAACTCGCAGAAAGTCGGTGACGTCGACGCGAACATCGTCATATCTGGGCGTCGGGTCCGCGATGCGCGGACCAATGCGGATATGCGTGGCGACGACCGAAGCGCCGTGTCGTGCCGCCACTTCCAGAAATGCCGGGTCAGCGAAGCCACTGATGTCATTGCCGACACACGCGCCGGCGTTGAGCGACTCCTGCAGGACCGACGCTCGGAAGGTGTCAACCGAGATCGGAAGATCGAATCGGGCGCTGAGCGCGGCAATTGCAGGAACGACCCGTTCCATCTCCTCCTCGACAGTGACCTCTGGGCCAGGCCCAGCTTTGACGCCCCCCACATCGAGAAAGTCGGCGCCTTCCTCCACCAAGGTTTCGGCTTGACGGATGAAGTCGTCAAACGACCAATACTCGCCGCCGTCGAAAAACGAGTCGGGCGTACGGTTGAGGATCCCCATCACGAGTGCTCGTGTGGTGATGTCGAATCGGGTCGTTCCCAGCTCGAGGTACATCGGCGGCGACCCTATCTTGGCGGACCCCGCCCCGATACAACTGCGGCCGCGAGATTGATCACATCAAGGCCGCGTTCCCCAACGACCACCTCGATCAAAAGATCGCCGAGACGGTAACGCTCTCCGTCGCGCACTGTGCGCGCTGTGGGAACCCGGTGAAGTTCGGGCGCCAGGACCGGCACCGGTCCGTAGCGATCGCGCAGGGCAAGAACCATGAGCGCATCGGCAAGATCGCCATCCGACGCCACAATCAGTGCCGGCTTACCGGTGCCCAGACGCCTGAGCTTTCCCAACACGGTCCGTGGCTCGCCGGGGTTGTCGAGCACGATGATCAGCCCACGCTCAAATAGACGTAGCTCGACCCCGTCGACAATCTGATGGTCGCCGATCTGCACACGGGGAGCGCGAGCGATGGTGACCATCGCCAGCACAATGCCGACCGCACCGACGACGAGCCGCGCCCGCGGACGCGTGAGCATCAGAATCGTCAACCCGACGATGAACGCCCAGCCAACACCACCGATCATTGCCGGTGGGGCTGCCGCGGAGAGGCGGGCAACCTCGCGAATCCACCACAGGAGCATCCGGGTCGGGAAATGGATGACGGTTGCGATCGGTCCGCCGACTATCCCGGCCAACATCCCAGCAGTGCATCCCCATATCATCACCGGGCCAGATGCCGGCCCGGCCAGGAGGTTGGCGGGCAGGCTGGCCAACGGCACCGGGCCAAACGTGAGAAGCAAGAGTGGCCCGACACCGATTTGGGCAGCCGCCGTTGTGGCGAACGGAATTCGGATCAGCCCCGGACCCCCGATCCGCTCACCCAACGGGGCTGCCATCCACACAATGCCGCCCGTTGCCGCCGCCGAGAGCTGGAAGGCAACAACGTGGACAAGGAACGGGTCTATAAGAAGCAACACGCCGACAGCCACCGACAATGCCTTTCGGCCATCGATCGGGCTGCCGGCCCCCACCGCCCCAATACTGACGCCAGCCATCATCACCGCCCTCAACACGGAGGGCTCAAAACGAGTGAGCACGGCGAAGAACACAAGCACCGCACTCAGCACGACGATTCGTACGCCGGGCCTCGCCGTGACCAACAGGGGCGCCACGATGGCGAGAACGAAGGCGACGTTTTGGCCTGACACCACAAGGAGATGACCCAATCCAGCAGCACGAAAGTCGTCGGCAACCACTGGGCTTTGCCCCCGGTCATCGCCGATCACCATGCCGAGATACAGCGCCTGGTTGGTCCGCGACAGAGGTGCGGCGCCTCCCGAAAGGGTGCGGCGCACCTCGTTGGCGAGCCGAGCAATCGGCGAGCCCGGAGCTGTGTCAACCACCGTCGTGATCGTGATCCGGCCTACCTCGTGGCGCCAGCGTGCCCAGTCGTCATCTGATCGGAGAGGTTGCACGGTGCCCATCACCAACAACTGCTCGCCGGCCAATCGGTTCGCCACCCGGCCAGCCACCGGGCCGTGCGCGCTGATCGAAACTCTTCGTCCGTCGACTCGAGCGGCAGCTCGCACCCCGAACGGCCCCGAGGACCGAGGATCCTCAACCAGGGTCACCCAGCCTTCGAACCGTTCCGAGTTGAGCGGCTCCAACCCATCAAGCGCCCGCGTCCCAAGCCAACTCGTAGCCAAGCACGCCGCGATCATCACCACTGCGGGCCGGGGCCACCGCAGCGCACACCCCAAGATCACCAACACCACCATCCACGGGACCGGCAGCAAAAGCCAAGCTCCGGCCAGTGCGCCCACCGCAAGGAGATGGGCCCTCATATGCGCGCCAGAGGTCGAAGTTGCGCCAACTTGGCCGGGCCAATTCCCGCAACCTTGAGCAGCTCCTCAATCGAGCCGAACGTGCCTTCGCGTTCTCGATGGTCGACGATCGCCGCGGCCAAACTCGGACCGATGCCCGGGAGAGCTTCCAACTCAGCCGCCGACGCACGATTGATATCGACCACCCCACCACTCGCACCCGATGACGACCCATCACCCCCCGTCGGGGTAACCACCGACGGTTCCTCCTCCCCCAAACGGGGCACCCACACTCGCTGCTCGTCCTCCACCAGCAAGGCAAGATTGAGCCGGGAGCGGTCGGCATCTTCGGTCAGGCCACCTGCCGCCTCGATGGCATCAACCACGCGGCTGCCCAACACGACGTGGTGCACTCCCGGCTCCGCTACTGCTCCATCCACGTGGACCACCAGCGGAGCCGGTGCATGGGTGGTGGTCGACGGCACTGCCACGGCAATATCGCCGACGAACGGCAGCATCTCTTCGACCACAGTCGGCGGAGCGCGAAACGCCCACCATGCTCCTGTCGCCGCCGCAATCACGGCAAGCAGACCCAGCATGACCGCCGCTGGTGAGATTCCAAGCCGGTCGGCCAGGAGCCTGGGCGCGCGTCGCCAGTCGAGTTCAGGGTCAGTTGAAAGCACTTCAGTTGAAGGCGGTGGCGCAACCACACGACGCTCCCAGATTCGGGGGTCTCGCGGGGAAGTGCAACGCGGACGAACCGCTGAATTTCAACCTAGCGGCGTCCACCGACATCGAGACATCGACACGACGCTGCTCCAGCTAGGTTCTGCCAGATGAGCACGCCAGAGAAGGTAGCAATCATCACCGGAGCAGGCAGCGGAATCGGCCGAGCCGCGGCCATAGCACTGCTACGGGCCAACTATGCGGTCGTGTTGGCCGGCCGCCGACCCGAGGCGTTGACGGAAACCGTCGCCGCTGCGGGAGACGCGGGCCAACAAGCGCTCAGCGTGGCCACCGACGTCAGCGACCCAGTCGCCGTCGCCAATCTTTTCGCCGAAACCAAGGCCGCATTCGGGCGACTCGATGTCCTCTTCAACAATGCTGGCAGCGCGGCGCCACCCGTGCCACTCGAAGACCTCACCATCGCTCAGTGGCAACAGGTAGTCGACGTGAATCTCACCGGCCCCTTCCTCTGCACCCAGGAGGCAATCCGGATGATGAAGGCGCAGGACCCCAAAGGTGGTCGCATCATCAACAACGGTTCAGTGTCGGCCCACGCGCCACGCCCATTCTCGGCTCCGTACACCGCCACCAAACACGCCATCACGGGCCTTACCCGATCGGCCTCCCTTGACGGACGGGCCCACAACATCGCCTGCGGCCAGATCGACATCGGCAATGCCGAGACAGAAATGACCGAGTTGATGTCAGCGGGGATCGTGCAAGCCGACGGCTCGACCAAGGTCGAGGCCACGATGTGTGTGCAGCATGTGGCAGACGCAGTCCTCTATATGGCCGGGCTTCCACTTGACGCGAATGTGCAGTTCATGACCGTGATGGCCACGTCAATGCCGTTCATCGGCCGCGGCTAGACGGACTCGTTCTTAAAACAGCGCGGCGCTGAGCCGGCGACGCCAGTCGGCGGTGCGAGGGTCGGCGGCGCCGAGAACCTCGAGCAGGTCGACAAACTTCTGACGAGCGTCTTCGTCGAGCTTCACCTGCGGCAACAGGCCGGCCAGGACAGCATCGATATCGCCGCCACCGTCGTCACCGATACGGGCCAATGCAGCAAGGCGACGCGTCTCCGGAGACTCGGGGATCCGGGCGAGAATCTCCGCCGCTTCATCAGCCCGATCAGTTTGGATGAAAATTTCGGCGAGCGCACAGATTGCCTCGGCGTTGTCTCGTTCCAGGTTGACCGCGGCCACCAGCGAAGCTTCGTCACCGGCCGCGATGAGCTGCTCGATTTCCGACAGCTCTTGGGCGGGCACCAGCTTTTCCACAAACTCGCGGACCTGAGCTTCACCCTGAGCGCCCATGAAGCTATCGACGATCTGGCCGTTGACCATTGCGTAGACAGCGGGGATCGACTGGACCTTGAAGGCCTGTCCGACAGCGGGGTTGGCGTCGACATCGATCTTGGCCAACTCGACCGCGCCATTAGTCTCGGCGATCACTTTTTCGAGGATGGGACCAAGCTGCTTGCATGGTCCGCACCATTCGGCCCAGAGGTCGACGACGACCGGGACCTGCTTGGAGCGCTCGACTACGGCGGTCTCGAATGTTGCATCAGTTACATCAGCCATGATGGGTTTCAACGTAGCGTGCGCCACCACAATTCCCGTGCGAGGAATACCCTCGGGAGTAATGACTCGCCCAGCCGCTCCCGAGGATCTCTACACCCTCATGCGAACGCCGGATCTTCTCGATCCTGTCCTTTTGGTTCACCTCGACGGCTGGATTGACGCCGGGCAGACCGCACACCTCGCCGTCGAGCGGATTCTCAGCCAGATCGACGCCAGCACAGTGGCCACCTTCGATACGGAATGGCTGATCGATCATCGGGCACATCGCCCAACGATGCACATCGTCGACGGCGTGAACGTCGGCATCGACTGGCCCTTCATTGAGCTCGTGGCGGGCCGCGACCGCAACGGCAATGACGTCTTGGTTCTGCACGGCACCGAACCAGACCACAACTGGCGCACCTTTGTCGACGCTGTTGTGGAGCTCGGTCAGCGCTTCGCCATCCGCCGCATGATCGGCCTTGGCTCGTACCCAGCGGCAGCACCGCACACCCGTCCGGCAATGTTGTCGATCACAGCATCCACGCCAGAGTTGGTTGACAAGACGCTCAACAACGCCTCACTCGACGTGCCCGCCGGAGTGGAGTCGGCGTTGGAGAAAGCATTCGAGCTCGTGTCGATCGACTCGTTCGGGCTTTGGGCCCAAGTGCCACACTATGTGTCGAGTTCGCCCTACCCGCCGGCGGCGTTGGCCCTCATCGAAGGACTCGAGCGATCAGCTGGCCTGACGCTTGATTCTGCCGACCTTGCCACCGAGTCGCTTTCGACACGCAACCGTCTCGACACCCTGGTGCAATCCGAGGAATCACACGGTCAGATGCTGGCCCAACTCGAGGCCCAGCACGACGAGTTTGCTGAAGCGCAAGCCGATCTTCCCTCCTCAGATGAGTTAGCAGCAGAGGTCGAGCGATTTCTGCAAAGCCAAACCGATGACGACTCCGGCGACACCACCGGCTGATCAGCCGATCGCCCAGACCGTTCCGCTCTCGAACTGCAACACCAGCGCGGCCCCAGCCGGTGGCGGCGCGTCCGGTGCCAACAACAGGTGTGTGGTCGCCGAGGTGCGCGACTTCGTGGTGTCGTCGAAGCCGACCTCCCATGCCAGGGCAGCGATGAGATTGGGCGACACCCGTTCCGTATCGACGTAGAGCTCGCCGACCGCCTCAACATCGTCGAAAACTCCTGAGGTGCGCCCGCTGATGTTGCCGTCATAGAGCTTGTCGAGTCCTTCGAGGCCGCTTGCCACGCCGAGAGCGACAACGCCCGACAGCACGACCGTGGCGATGATCTGACGATCGAGCCTCCACAACCGCCAGAGCACCAGTCCGACGAGAATCGAGACGGAGGCTGCCGCTCCCGGTTCGAAGAAGTTGGAACCGAAAGGAGCGCCGCTGACCTCGACGCCGAGCATCATCACCGGTGAGCGCGGCGTGTTCCAATTGTTGCCCGGCCCGGCCCAAGCTCCGATGATTCCCGCCGCTATCGGTGCTGCGACCACCAGTCCGAGTGCCGGCTTCCAACCCATGTGCTTGAGCGACGCAAGTCCAAGCGCCAGCAACACCGGCGCGAACACTTCGACGTAGCGGCCGTGGAGCCACGCATCCGAGCGGCCCACACCGGTGAGGAACCAGCCGGCCACTGCTACCGTGGCGGCAAACATTCCGAGAAGGGCCGGGCCCACGATCGGGCGGCGGACCGTCATGACCAGACCGATGAGCAGGATCCCCGTCCCGGCGAGCGTCAGGTACGCGCCGGTGCCGAGGGCGTGTTGCGCCATGTCCGGGATTTCGCCGATGCCACGCCGAGACGCGAGATCACCAGCGTCGTACGTGCCGGAATTGCCGAACGTGGCGTCAGCGATTACTCGCCGCACCCACTCCGTCAAACCCAAAGCGATCACCCCGGCGCTGAGCAGCCCCACCCGAACGATGGTCGATCGGCGGGTGATCAGTGCGGCAAAAATGATGACAACCAGGGCGGTCGGCCCCATTCGCGGGTGGGTGGCGAACAATCCGACAGCTGCGACGATTGCCTGGAGCGCTCGGTCCGGTGTGCGGCTGGCGGCGAGCCGAATAATCGTGAGAAACGCCACCGCCACAAGTAAGGCAAGCAGCCGCTCAGTCCACACGATCGAACCCGTCAACCAGAGCGCCGGTAACGCCGCACCGGCCATAGCCGCGAGCAGCGCCGGCAACCGATCAGTCGACCAGACCCTGCGCACAATCACATACAGGACCGGGACCAGCAGCGCCCCCAGGGCGGCGTTCACGGCCCGGGCGTATGCCAGCATCCCGCCTTCGTCGAAACCCAAAAGCCAGCCCGGCGCCAACAGCGCCGGATACAGAAAGCCATAGGGCGGCTGCGCCGGCATAGCCGACGAACCCTCCCCCGCCAGCGTGCGCGCCATCGACAAGTAGGCCACGTCATCGGCAAACAAAAGGGGGCCCGGTGTAGCCGTGGCGACCGCCACACCGATGGCGAACCACAGGGCCGTCACCGCCCCCAGCACGCGCTTCGTTACCTGCATCCTTGTGACGCTAGAACGCCTCACACATCCAATCAGGGAGGGTGTCAGACTCACACCGCGCTGGTACGATCGTGCGGTCATTCTCGGGGCTATAGCTCAGTTGGTAGAGCGCTTCCATGGCATGGAAGAGGTCAGGGGTTCAATTCCCCTTAGCTCCACGTAAAACCCGAACCACATCAGGTCATAGGGAGCTTCACGGGGAGCAACAGCTGACCATGGCTAACAGCCCTCGTCTTCGGTAGAGCGACCAAAGCACTGCCCCGAAGCGAGCGACACAGAGTTCTGTGGACGGCGACGTAGTCCGTCTGTCTAGGATCTACTCCACTATTTTTGAAGGCCACCGGCAGACCCACACCTGGACCAACATTCAGGCCCGGAACCAGCGGGTCGCAGCAAGACACACAAACAGCGAATTCAGTTGTCCTCGCCGAAGCGCTCGCCGCGGCTCGAATCTCGCCGGATCGTCAGTTGCGGCGGAGTTCTCGTTCTAGTTGAGCGATGGGGTCGTCGATAGTTGAAACCATCCGGTCCGCTACCTGGAGATACACGGGTATCAAAGAGTGGAGTTGTCCTGTGGCTTCGCCGGTTGTTTCGATGTAATCGAGGCGCGTAGCCAGCGACCGCAGAGTCGCCATCTCTATGGGCGTTCCCTTGCGACCCGATAGGTACTGCTCGACCGCAGACGTGTGTTGGCCCATGCGGTCAGAGTAAACCCGGCCAGTGACAGTGCCCTGTGGCGTGCGGGCAGACGCCGCCGCAGACTGATCCCGGCGACGGATCCCGTCAGCACGGCGTCATGTCTACCCAGATCGCGTCAACACCCTCGATCGTCACAGCGGGACTCGACCCCACCGCACCTCATCAGGGAATCACGGCGCAATCCTCATCGAGTGCAACGAACGCGTCGGTGTAAGTATTGAGGCACGTGAAGCCGGCTCCGCTCGCTTCGCCGCCGAGCATGGTGTCAGCGACCATCGCCGACGACGTCCCATCGTTGTAGATGCTGTGGCTGTCGCCGGTGAGCGACGAGGCCCGAACCGACGGTGACGACGAGTCGTAGTTGTACACGCCCCAGCTCCAAAGGGTGCCGCCGGTGCCGGTGGCTGACACATTCATCATCTCCGGCGACGACGACGAATGGTTGCGCACGCCGAAGCTTTGGTCGCCACCGCTGGCGGTGGCGACCACATCAGTCATCGACGGCGACGAGCTATTGTTGTACACGCCAAAGCTTTCGTTCCCACCGCTGGCGGTGGCGACCACATCAGTCATCGACGGCGACGAGCTATTGTTGAACACGCCGGTGCTCCAGATGCCGCCGGTGGCGGTGGCTGACACATTCATCATCGACGGCGACGACGACGACCAGTTGGACACGCCGGTGTTGTAGTTGCCGCCGGTGGCGGTGGCGGTCACATTCGTCATCGTCGGCGACGACGACGAGTTGGACACGCCGTAGTTGCTGTTGGTGCCGCCGGTGGCGGTGGCGGTCACATTCGTCATCGATACCGATCCGTCGACCACGCCCTCGGTCCACACGCCGTAGCTGTTGTTGGCGCTGCCGGTGTTGTTGATGGTGAGGTGACGGATCTCAGCGACAATGTTGCCTGCGGACACGGTCGCAGACGACGCGTCATAGTCGGCCCCTGCGCAGGCGCAGGTGATGGTGGTGACGCCTTGACCGGAGCCTTCGACATCGACATACGTTTTCAACACGACCGTTGCTGTTTCGGTGTACTCGCCTGGCGCGATTCTGACCACATACGGGTTCGACGCTGACGCGTCGGTGATGGATGCCAACGCTGCCGACAGCAACAAGAAATCG